>Ga0209867_1000071_pt1 | contig 30745 bp, 73 predicted proteins | sample GWRWmT4_4Nov14_FD_187197 | JGI IMG/M metagenome (GOLD analysis project Ga0209867, IMG submission 187197) | Sand microcosm microbial communities from a hyporheic zone in Columbia River, Washington, USA - GW-RW T4_4-Nov-14 (SPAdes) (version 2) | ecosystem: Engineered > Artificial ecosystem > Sand...
GGTCTTAACAGATAATCCTGTGGTTTAATAACTTGAATATCTTTACCAAAAAGAATGCTGAATAGAATTTTATAAGATGTATCAGTTCCTTTTGTGATATAAAAATCTTTTGCTCTAGATAAAATATTTTTTAAATTCAATCCTTTTACAAAGTGCCTATCTTCAAATCCAGGTAAAAATTGAGTTTTAAACTTTTTAAATATTTCATTAAAGAATAATAAATTTAAATTCGTTACTGTTTTTGCTTTAATATGAGATGCTGAATCTGTTTTTGAAAATATAAAAGATTCATTATTTGAATGTTGGTCTATCCCACTAAATCCACGAACACATCCAGTAAAACTATTTGTAGTAATACCAGTATATGTGATAATTTCATCATCAATTTTTAATAGACCGTATTTTTGCGGAAATCCAATTGTATGATTGACTACAATTACATCATCAAAAGATGTTACATCTTCTATTAAAGTACAAGGAACTGCTGTAGTATAAAATGTTTCATTATTAAAGTTATCAATACTCTTATATTGTTGTAGATTAACTGCTAAATCTACAACACCAGTTTGATGTTCTTGAGAAATATAATATTGTTCTAAAAATTCTCTAAAAAGTGGCGAATCATCATTTAAAAATTCTGGAATTTGTGACTCAACAATAGATTGAATTTTTACTCTTTTGATTTCCGACATCTTATCTTGTATAATTTCCGTTTACGTAACTTGATGTGACCGCATATTGTGTTGCTGAAGTATTTTCACCAGATGTAATTACATCCTCCAGAACACTTACATTAAGTTTAGTAGTATCTAGTTCCAAGTATATATCCTTTAACGCAAGGACATCATTTGACTCTGGCATTGCTTCTATTTCAATCCCAGCAATGCTTGTAGATGATGTAAATGTGATTGTAGTTAATTTAATTTCACCTTTCATATAATCTACAGTTCCAGCATTATTGTTTACAACTACAGGGGAACCATCAACTAATTTAAAGAAAAATATAATTCCAGTTTCATTAGTTTTTGGAACGTCACTCATATACAAAGTTCCACTGGTATCTTTTACTGTAAACCCAGTTGATTTGATATTATATCCTCTGCCATCAGAATTTAATTTCTTAATATGAAATTGATTTCCAAAGCATATTTCATATGTTGCTAATTTGTTATATTCTGGTTGTAAATCTCTTCTAATTTTAATTTTAGTAATATTGGAAGTAATAGATGTACTAGTATTATCAATCAAAGAAGAAACTTTACTATATTTAAATCTACCACCAAAACTATTCAACTCGGTTGATTTGCTATATGATTCTAAATTTTTTATAACTCTTAATTGTAAATTATTTGAATCTATTGTAGTACTTTTATCATAATAAACTGTGGTATCCAATTCAACATACATATACTTCAAATCAATAATCTCTGGTTTAATTCCAGCAATTGAATATTGTCTTAAATCTTTTTTAATACTATCTTTTGTAATTTGAGAAAGAAATTTGCCATTTCTTGGTTTGATTGAAATATAAACTTTACCATACTCTGGAGGGTCCAACTCATCCCCACCATATGCCGTTACAGTGTCCACATTTGGAAAAATATATGGGATTATCCCCTTATAGTCATTTGCGGTTACTGCACGGTATTGTGAAGCATATACTCTAGGTCCAAGATACTTAACTGAATCAATTGATTCGATATCATCACCATTTTCTGATGGTTGAATTGTAGTCAATAATGAAATGTTATTTGTAATTGAAGTACTATTGTTGTCAGTTAGAATCCCAGAAAAAGTAAAGTTTGCTGCTCCATTTGCTTCTTTTCCATTTGTGATAATGTAACTAATAAAAATAGTACTTCCATTAATTGGTTTTCTTCCTATAATATCATCACCAAATAAAATTTCATATTTCTCATCATCTATTTCTTGTGTTAGAAAAACTCTTGAATTTTTATTTACTTGAAAAATATTTTTATATGATTGATACTTTTCTGTAATAACACCAGTAACTTTTACACGAATTGTGGAAGAGTCTACACCAGTATTTGGAATTGTAAATCTTTGATTCGATTGTGATTTATCTACTGTATATGACTTTGTTAAATATGAACCTTCATAAACATCAATTTCTGTAAAATTCGCAGATCCATTATTATCAACCACTACTGTGATGTCTTCTGGAATTGAAAATATATAGTTACCATCCTCAACAGCACCCAAGGCAACGATTCCTGCCTTTAGAGTAACAGTCTTTGAATTTAATCCTGTAGTATTAACTGTAAAACTAACCTTTGCTTTTGATGCACTTTTGGATCTAGGAACGTATCCGATATTACGTGCAAGGGAGACTACATTTTCTCGAAGAGTTGCACTATCAATGAAAGATTCATTTACTGCCATATTCGTATTGAATGCAGTAATATAAGAGTTGTATGCTAATACATCAATTAAACTTGAAAAATTAGATCCTTCAAAATCAAAATCCGTGAAATTACTATTCGATCTCAGATAGTCCTTTATCTGAGTACGTAAATCATTAAAATCTAGATTTGTGAAATTATTGAAGGACATTATATTCTAGTTGGTTGTAAAAGAAACTCTATATTTTGAAGAGGAAATGGAAGTCCAACAATATCGTAAGAAATCTTTGCGTTCAATTCATTTGAATCCTCAATCGATTCAACCAATACCTCTCTTACTCTGATTCTTGGTTCAAAGTTACTTAATACTGTTTTAATTTCTTCATCAAGTATTGTTGAAACTTCTGGTCCATTGAGTTCAAATAAAGAATTATCAACAGAGGTTCCCAATAAATTATTAAAGAACCTCTCACCAATACGAGTTCTAACTAAGTTAATAACAGATTTTTTAATCGCATCCTCATTTTTTAATACAAGAACATCATTCGTCACTGGATGTCTAGAAAAAGACAAACTAATGTCCCTAAAACTTCTAGAAATACTAAGCATTTAAACAATGAGTATGAATAATATATCTATAATACTTTTTAGATTATTTTTCCGTATGTTGGTTCAGTTCCATAGTCCCAATCATCATAATCTTCATCATTTCTAATTCTTTCGTGTAATTCAGTTTGTTTCTTTAGATCGTGCTTTGGTGCAAAATCGTGCATAATCTCCTGAATAACTCTTTTTGGTTTTTCTTTATCATTATCATTATCAGTAATGGGTTTTGCAGTTCCCCACATTTCTCTCATATAGTTTTTGTCTTGATTAATTTGATGAAATGCCATTTTAACTCCTGTTTTTTGATAAAAACAGAACTTTTTTGAGAGGAGGTTTCTATCTCCTTTAACTATTTAACGATCTAACTGACGAAGTTTATAATTTTCCGAATTAAAATATTTTAACAGTTCTAATGCTACTAATTTTGGATTTCCTTCACCACAAGTATAAACATCTATCGCAATACAACCTTCCTCAGGCCATGTATGACAAGAAACATGACTTTCTGAGAGTGCAATCACAATTGTAAGACCTTGAGGATGAAAACAGTGCTGAAAAATATTTAAAATTGTCATTCCAGCACGTTGAATACCACGTTCCATGACTCCCTGAAGGGCAATACCATCGTTTAGAAGGTTGTGTTCTACGTTATAAACCTCCAAAAGAAGGTGATTGCCCATGGAAAACTGTTTCAATTCAATATCTTTAGTAAAAATTTATTTATTTTGTTTTTCCTCTGTAGTTTCCCAAAAATATTCGTCTGTGTCACCCAATCTACCCCATCCAATTCCATTTTCAACTTGAAAATATTGCGTTGAAACCTTAAAGTCGGGAGTTTTTGGTGCATCAGGAGTCATTGAAATATCATAAATTCGACAACGGTTGTTTGGGTATAATGCATACTGTCCATTATTAAGTCCAATTAAATTAAAAGATTTGTGTTCGTCGGGTATTTCACTTGTAGAGGCATCAATTTGATTTAGATCTTCATGATAATTGTCAAATGTACATATGTACTCACCTTTTATGTTGCCATAATTTCTGGTTTTTATTTCCCATTCCATTGAGGCAACTATATTTTTACACAGTGAACTAACTCCATAGTCCATACAATTCCAAAACTGTAAGTTTGCCAAGTCTAAATCAGGATTCGGGGTTTCTGGAGACGAAACAAATGCAGATATTGGTAGTTTATCAAACATTGCTCCATATTCTGGTAAATAAGTTTCAAAATAAAAAGCACGTCCAGGAATTGACTTTGCTGAAACCCAAAGACCCTCTACAAATTCTCCGTGCCCATCTTTAAGATCACGTAGATATTCTTTACGTACCCAAATTTTTTGTGCAGGAAGATTCGTAATTAAACAACTCATCCTTTACCTTGCCCTCTATATTTTTTACGTGACGAGTTACGACTCGTAGCACTGTATTTAGTGTTTCTTCCTTCACCTTGACGAGTATTTTTTGGAACACTCGCAATCTGCATATCCTTCCGACTCTTTTGCGCCATTTTTTTAATTCTCCATCTAACGGTTTTTATAAGGGGGTTTTTATAAGGTCTCTCAGGCCATTAAAAATGCTCCTACAAGACTCATAAAAACCTCATAGGAGCATTCTATCATAACGTCTTAAAGAAGGTCAAGAAGGACCTCCCAAGCACTTATCAGATAATCCTTGTCTTCTCGTGTCCAACACGAATCAAAGGATCACACCAAATTTCATATCCTTGCTCTTTTGCATCTAAACAGAAACTTACATCTTCTCCACACATATCCTGAACCTCTCCAGATTCAAAGACTTGCATCTTTGGAGCAAACCATGGATACTCAAGACTTTCAAATACTCCTTTCTTAATCAATACCCATCCAAATCCAGTATAATCAACTGTAAATGGTTTACGACGTTTCTGAATCGTATCCAATGTCTCGTGATTCATTACACCACCAGACTTACGGAAATCATCTTCCTCTAACCAATGTGCAACAGATGTGGTGTGACCATCCTCAGTGCAATACCATCCAGCAGCAATATCCTTATCCATCGCAACCAAACGATAGAACTTCTCAGTATCAAATACAATATCACTATCAATCCAGAGTTGATAATCATACTGCAACTTTCCATCCCAAGGAATCTGCTTGGGTCCTCTGAGTACATTTGCTCCAAGACATTTGCATCGTGCAAAGTTTACCATACTCGAATAATCTTGCGAAATCTGAATACTTGCACCACTTTGTACTAAATCAAAACAAAGTTGTACGAAATTCTTCAAATAAATGTAAGATACTCCTCGTCCTGGAAGACAAAATACAATTGACTTCCCTCGAATCATCTCCTTTGCTGCTTCTAAATTAAACTCTCCCTCCACAGGTCCTGTAGGAAGTTTTGCTTTTACTGTAAATCCTTTAGCCATAAAAAATAATTTTTTCGATACTACATTATTTTACCACAGCAATTCATTCATTGCAAATGGTCTCATCCATATTTAGTTCTACCTGAATATCCTTATCATTACCCCCAGAAGTCCACACAAGTCCTCTGATAGTTTTCAGTTTTTCCTGTAAATCACTCTGCGGCACTTGACTTAATATTTCATTCCCATTCACTGAAATATTATACGTATTCATCCTCCTCCACTTTTCGAAGCAAATCTTCAATCTCCTCTCTCAAACTATCATTGATAACTAAAATCTTATCAGTGTCTAACCGATGCTGAATTGTATCAATTAACAAATCTCTCTCATAATCATCAAGTTCTAATCTCATTGTTCTCTCGGGGCATTTTTTATTATATATCCTTTTAAATCTTTATACAAAAAAATATTTGGGGTAAAATTTTTTATATGAAAGACAATTTCAAGGTCGATTTCGGTCCGTTGTAGGTTAGGGTAGTGTTGCGTTTTTATATACGGGGGCAACGGTTAGATATAAGAATAAAACAACGCAAAATATAACTGTCAAACAGTGCTGTTTAATAAGAATAAACGAACAAAAATAATAGTTTATATTCATTACTGTTTGATTCTAATACAAACCATAGGGGGAGAGGTCTTATAACGAACGGGACGATATAAGTGCTTATGTAACACTGTGTGATTGTAATAGCAAACCATAGAGGGAGTGGGTATAAATGACGAAGTGCTTGTAAAGTATAAGACAGTGGGACTACAAGATAGTGTACAGAACTGTGTACAACGAATAGTATAGCACAGGACGAACAGAATAGCAAACCCCCCTGGGAGTGGTCTTATAATGAGACTGTTGTGTTGTTATACTATAAGACAAACATATGCTTATAGTGTGTGTATGACGAACTGCTATAACGAACTCTTATGTATAACGAAGTCTTAGGACGAAGTGCTATGAATAACGAACAGTTTTCCTCAGTGTATAACGAACCCTGTGGAGTATAACGAATAGTTTTCCACAACTACTGTCTCAACGACTGCTTATATCTTCAATGAATGAATCTAATAACTCAACGGCATCATAACCTTCTTCTGCCTTTCTGTCTAATACATCACATAAGATTGTGATTTGTTTGTATAAAGGCACTCTCATTCTTTCCGTTGGTCCTAGATTCTTATACTTTTGGGGTCTTCCTCCTGCGATTGTCTTTGGTTTATACTTATCATTCTCTGCTGTTTGTTCCATTAGGTATTATGTCCCAATATACATGGTTATTTAGGGGTATAACGGGACATAATACATTGGTGCTTCAAAAGTATTATAAACACTGGGGTTTTGGGAGTTTTATACTATTCCCTCCCTCCCGACCCTATAAGTCTACCGCGGAATCACTGAGACTCACGATACGATGTGCCAGTTCTCAAAGTGTCTGCGTCTTATGAGTCTCACGAGTAACTAGCAAAAAACTCCCAAGACTCATAAGATGTATGAGTCTCATGGGTTTCATTGTCTATAAGTCTTGTGCCAGTCCTACAAGGGGTCTACAAGGGTCTGTGAGGCACTTGACAATTTTTTGGTCTCATGGTATAATGCTCGCTTAGATCACAAGACCCAGAGGCATTTATAAGAGTATAGAGACCTCAATAACACCTTTATAATAACCTTTATATATCATAACACAAAACACGTAACTATGTTTTTTAATACATTTATTTTAGTTATGAAATGTAACGTAATTGTGTTCTAATTGATAATTTATGCTTATGAGCATAAGAAATAGAGTGTGAGAAAAGAGAGAGATAGTCTCAGTATCGCACATTAGATGAAGCACTAATCAGTTCATTTTGAATATCAAGGACTTCATATTCATCATCACATCTATCCATATCTACATAATCAAACTCATTCAGGTTGATTGTATTATCAGTGTAGATAGGAGCATACATTAGATCATTATCTTCATCTAATGTATAAGCACAACCGTGATCTTCTTTGTGTAGGATAAGCATGTTAGTTCTTTTGTGAAGTAATGATAGCATAAGCAATTAGAATCAAATCATTTCCATTTTGTGCTTTGGATAAGAGATTGAACTTTTCTTTCTTTTTCATACGTTGTTTCCGAACTCTTTTTGAAGTTGTTGATACTGTTTGAATCGTTCTTCTTTCTCGTTATCAATCACCCCCCTTGCGTTTAGTTGTTTATCTAACTCTTCCATCACTTCTTTGAATTCATCATACTTATCATTATTATTATTCCATCCATCGGAGTTTTGATTAATATAAAGTTTTACAGTCGTTTTTCTTTTATCCCAATACCGAATTACAATTTTATAACCACCATATGCATCTTCTTCGGACACATCATAAGTATAACCAAGGTTTATAACTTTACGGAGAAGTTGAAGAAGTTCGTTTGCAGTAATAGTCATTTCAGTTCTGTTGAGTGAGTTTGATAGCATCAGTGATAGAAGTAGTCAGATACTTACAATCACCATTGGTGTTACATACGGCATAAACAAGTTGTTGAGTGTTGATGTCGTAAGTGAAACGGATAGTCATTGAGTGAGTGATTTGTTTGACTGTCCCCTTATCATAGCACGTTTTGCCGTGTTTGTCAAGGGGTCTACGGTTGTTCTACCTATCAGCATCCCTGATGGGTATGCTTACCGTTCAGAGTGATTGAATGATCCACTTCTGAATGAAAATCATATCACCAAGAGAGAGATGAGTTTTGCCATCGTAAATATCTCTCCAATGCTGTTCTCCTTGTGGAGTGTCGGCAAAAATAAATGAACGGTTAAGAGAAGAAATATTTCCTTCTAGAACTTTCTTGGTAAAGAAAACATTAAATGAATCAGGAAATGAATCAGGAACTGGAATCTCGGCAGGAAAGACTTTGACTACATCATATTCGGATTCAGTATTGCCACAATAACAACTTCCATCCTTATTATAAGCATCACCACCAACAATATAAAAACCTGCCTCATCTTTATATTCGTAATAGTCAAAATTACCATTGCGAAGTTGAACTAATTGACCAACAATACAAGTTGAAAGATCAATTTGTTCTGCCTTTTCTTCTTGTTTCAGTCTTTCAACTTCTGCTTGAAGTTCTTGAATCTTGTTTTCCAGTTCTTGATAGTTTGTCATTTGTTTAGTTGATGAATTGTTGAAAGTCAGGCACCCACAGGATTTCTACTGGTTCATCATGATCTTTATGAGTAAAGATTTCTCCCCATTCATAAAAGATTGCTCGGGCATTATGTCTATGCTTCTTTCCTTTCTTATCAAGAAGTTTATGAAACCTTTTGTCAATGTGATTGAATGTAATGTCCATCTGGTCGTTGAGTTGTTCGTCAGTCATTAGATAGAGGCAAATGCAGATTTGTCTTGTTTGATGGACTTGATCTGTTTGTTATAAGCAGACTTGTTCTTTTGATTGAACTGTGAAGGTAGTTTAGTTTTACCTTGCACTTCATTCACAAGAGAAATAAGATTGAGAAAGAAATACTTTTCGATCTTTTGTGAAGTCGTCATTTGCTTTGTTGTTTGTGTGTTTGTGAAGATTAAACTAATTCTCAGTGATAGTATTTTTAGATACGACCAGACAGAATCCTATCTGCAAGAGTTTCAAGTTTTTCTTGATACTTTGCAACTTCTTTTTGCTTTTTACGCATCGCATCAGTCATCACACGACCTTCGGCAATAAGTTGCTTGACTCGGGCACGACGGGAAACAAGTTGTGCATTAGTCATTTTGATTCTAATAAAGATTGAGACTCGGGTGGGACAGTGCGACCTGCTCCCTCCACCCTTTAAGAATACCACATTTTCAGGTCTGTGCCCGTTTAGTGTGCCAGTGCTACAACTGGCACATCGTATCATTGGACTCATGTGGGACAGGTTATACTACACACCGCACAGAGCACGTTGAGTAGAACCTGTTGCCTGACGATTCAAAGAAACACCAGCACCAACATTTGACCCAACAGCAGCACCTTCACCACTTGCTCCATTCATTTTACGAGCACGTCCAAATCGCATCGTAGAGAGTTTATCACTCACTGCTTGCTTATCTTCATGCACCCGACCCTCTTCTTTCTTCATTTCCATCAACCGCAGTGCTACCTTATCAGCAAATGCCTTACGGAAGTTAAGTTTGAAACTACGAGATACACTTCCACCAGTCAGGTTAGATAGAATCTTCTCTGCTTGATGTGCAACTTCTGCTTCTTTCTCCATGACTTGATTCAAGTAATCAAAATACAGTTTCACTTGAATCTGTTGTGCATCACTACCAATGATTTGTAGTGATTTTACATCACCATTCTTCATATATGCTTTTGCATCATAAAATTTTGCAATCGCATTCAGAAGAGTCGTAAGTGCATAGTTCGCACGTTTGAAAGTAACAAACGACTCATCAAATACTTGAGTTTCAGTTGCTTCGGTGATAGTAACACCATACTGTTTGCAAAGTTTATCAATCATCTTTGCAGCAGCATCTGCTTCACCATCAAAAGAAGTTCCTTCCTGAAGTTTCAGGATAGACTGAATCTTGGAGATGACTTGTGAACGGTCCATGTTAAAAGAATAAAGATTGAGACTCGGGTGGGACTTGCTCCCTCCACTCCTTAAGAATACCACATTTTGGGGACTGTGCCGGTTTACTGTGCCACTAGAAGAAGTGGCACATCTCAACACTAGACTCACGCACAGATGGCATAGAGTTTATTGAACTCATAATCACCACCATTACTCTCAACTGCCCGATAAACAATCACTTTTTCACCAGACAGTTCAACACTCCAATCAAGTGCATCTTCTTTTGCTTCATCAATATCATCATACCATTGAGCATCAATCAAATCAAGAGAAACAGGGCAGGAAAGAAACATTAGAATCAGTGATAAAAGATTGAGACTCGGGTGGGACTTGCTCCCTCCACTCCTTAAGAATACCACATTTTCAGGTCTGTGCCGGTTTACTGTGCCACTAGAACAAGTGGCACATCGCATAATGCGTCTCACGCAAGATTGAGTATGCTAACCGACAGTAGGACAAGGAACATCTTCCCACTGTTCGCAGAATGAACTACTTACACTTTCAATGATTCCTTCTAGTTCACTATTAGGTTTGTAACTATAATCAGCAAGGATTTCACTAGCATCATTACCTAAGACAATGAATAGAGTTGCAAACTCATCTTTATATTGAACTCGCACCCATGATTCATCTACAGCAGTAATCATATCTGCTGCATCTTTTCGCATGGCGAGTTTAGAATCACCTACTACATCTTCATATCCACCACCATCATTAACGGAGATAATATGAACGTCAGACTTCTGCAACTTATGCAGTAGGCTCATTACAGGTTGTGTCCAATCGTAACCTTTAGTCATAATCAAACAGTAGTAAAAGGATTAGCAAGTTGTGGAATCGTATTGAACTCTACAACCTCATAAGGAATAGGCACATTATTCAAATACTCATTCACTTCAAGATTCATCTCAATACGATTGAGAAATGTCTTGGATTGTGTCTTACCTTGAAACGTGAGAGTTTTTAGAAACCACTCTTTGGATACATCACCCATTGGTGTTTTGATTGGATAAAAATCAACCACCATTGAACCAGTTTTAGATTGAAGTTTCATAAATCAGAATTGAGTGTTGAACACATAACCATTAGCACTGAAAACAACATCCAGATTTTCAAATGATGCTTCCCAATCAACTTCCACAAAACTTGGAAGTTCTACACAATACACATCAGAAGTGTATTGTTCAGCATAATCTGCTTTGGAATCATATTGACCCCGATAAGCATCTTCAAAGTTGGATTGTGTGAAAGATTGAAGACCAAACTCTTCAATGAAAGCATCTACGGCATCGTAAGAATACTCTTCACCAACAACAACATAATCCTCATAATATGTGCGGAAATCTGCTTCAGAGTTTGCGTCAATGAACTCTATAATATCTTCCAGAGCATAAGAATCTTCCAGCAGTTCTTCAATTTTATCCACAGTTTCCTGCGAATAGACTTCTTTGTAACTCATAGTGAAAGGAACAGACATCGGTTTTCTTTTGATTACTCCGTAATCATAGCACGGGTTTAGGTCGTTTTGGGGATTATATGGACAGTGCTACAAGTGGCACACCACATCAGTAAGTAGGAAACCTACTGGTTGGTCCATACTCACTCACATAATCAGGAAAAGCATCAATCAATCGTTGCCTATTTTGCCTATCAGCACTTTGAAAAGCATTTGATAGAGCAACAACAAATGACCCACCATATGCTTTCATACGGCAAATCATTTCATAAACTTCGGTGTCAGTCATTTGAGTGGTGTTGTGTATGAGTTTATTATAGCAGGTTTTAGGGTCTGTGCTCTTTTAGTGTGTCAGTGCTACAAGTGGCACAGTCACAATCAAAACTCACTCATAGTTGTGCTTCAATGAGATTCGCAATACCATTGAAACTATAACCTGAATCATTTATGTTTGAGAGTTCATCTGTATAGTACCAATTATCTTCATCTTCATTATCCTCAACATCAACTCGCACATTAGGATTAGGAGTTTTCAGTTCTGCCCAATTCATCACAGATTCAGGTAGAAACTCACTCTGGTCTCCAAAATACCAATAGTCTTGATGTTGAAGATTTGTTTCATCATTTCCTCTAAACTCCCATTGCGTATTGTGTTCTTGTGAATAAAGGTCACACAGAACACCAAGACAACAATAACCAGTCACACTGCGTAGTTTCTCACTGCCCTGCTCATACTTATCAGAACGCAGAGCATCAATCCACTTCTGCTTAACTTCGGGATTCATTTTAGTTTTCAACATTTCAATTTACAGCAAGAACAAGATTGGCAACACGGTTTTCAGGAACAAACTCCTGAAGTTTATTAGAAATAAGTTCAAATTGTTGAATTATATTTTGATAATAAGCAGCACCATGATGGTCTCCATCATCATACACTCCTTCTTCTACAAGTTGAAGAGCAGAGATGATGTCATACAACTCACCAGATGTAAATGAAATTGAAGTCATAATTGTTTGTTTAATTTGAGTGTTCATCATCACCAATCATATTTCCTAAACGCATCCTCTACATTTGCATCAGCATCAAACAATACATAAGCAACATCATTGTATTGTTCTTTAATCAATTTCAGTAAATCTACCAAACAAGGGAGACTTTCTTCGATATAAAACTCATACATTTCAGGGTCAGTATTCACCATAGAACAAGTATCACTGTGAGTATAAGAAACCTTATCAATCTTTGGTCCCTCCAAAGGATGAAGGTGTGCGGTTGAGAGTGTAAGAACTTTAGAGATTTCCATGTTTAGTGAGTGTTAAGAACGTGACGATAATTGAGAGAAACTACAGTCCATTCAGTAAAGTCTGTAACCTCTTCAACTAGAACATCTGCAATTTCATCATCATCATTTGGATTGAGAACTTCAACCTGAAAGATCTCACCAACCGTATTATCTACAACTAATTGTTGTTCCTCTGGTGTGAAATCATCATCATCAAAGTCAAAGAGAACTTCGGTAACTTGTAGCAGGAGGGTTGTCATCAGAAACGAATGATAGGGTGGTCAATGTCGAGGACATCACATTCCTCAGTTGCAAACATAAACTCTACACTTTCCTGATAATACTCATCTTGACCATAACTGTCCCAGATAGCAACATCCTGATTGAGTTGTTCTTCGTTGAGTTTTTGAAGTTCGGCAAGAAGTTCTTTGTAAGTCATACAATATCCAGAAGAGTGAAGAGTTCTCGTTGTGTTTGAGTGAACAGTGTATCAGGTTCAGGATAGTCATAGAGTTCTTCCTGAAACTCTTTGTAGTGATACAACATATCACGCAAAGCAGTCAGTTGTTTGTCAGTCAGTGCTTCTTCAATCATTAGAACTTTCTCCAGTAAATCAGGCATTGTAAATGGCATTGCGGCAGGCAGTAGAAAACTTATCAGCAACTTTTGTGTAATCTTCTACACGTTGCATCCAATAACTTTTATTATCAACAGATTCTTCTTCATAACGTTTCATCAGTGCAACAGCACTATAAAGTGCTGAAATCATTTCAGTTTCCTCATTGAAAGTAAAACCAGGAACGACTGCCATTGCTTTTCTCTTGATTACTCCGTAATCATAGCACGGGTCAGGGGGGTTTGGTCGATTATAGGGACAGTGCCACAAGTGGCACAGACGTATAAAGGACCGTACTTCTCAAAGGTATCATTGAATCTTTCAATACGATTACCAAGATAAACAATCGCAGATTGAAATGGTGCTGCACCTTTACCTGAACCAAACTTCAATCTTCTATTAACTGCAATCCAAGGATAAGAACTTATAGATGTCCACCATTTTGTTGATATATCTAATTTAATCAACAAAATCATTTCTTTACTATTTCCACATTCATATTGGTTTGCAGCATATGGAATCCATTCTTTACTATTACTGTAAGGATGATTCATAAACACAGATTCTGCAATCCAATCGTGTGCTAATCCATTTGTTTTTTCAGTATAAACTTTCTTTGCAGGTACATTTGGATTTTCCTCATCATTAGAACAAGGGTCTAAATCTAATGAACCATCAAAAAACTTAATTACATCCGCAACAAATGTAACTGGTGTGTTCCAACAATCAGTTCTATTCCCTGTAGATGCTGTAAGTGCTTTAAGTGCTGATGATGTCATACGATTGTTTTTCCAAAGTGAGAACAAAGATAAAATGCCATGTATTTATCTTTCAGTTCAACTCCATTATAACACAATGGAGTATAATGTCCACTAGAAGATTTTGATGCTTTAGTGCGAATCTGAAGAAGATTATTCGGACCAGTAATAGTATTCAATTTAGTTTCAACATCAAATGCACGTTGAATCTTATCACAAATATATTCATAATCCTCACGAAGTTGCTGATAGTGTTTAGAATCACTTTCTTCATTCAACACAGCAGTGCCAAGATATTCATTGGCACGAGAAAATCCAACATAAACAGTTTGCTTCAGTTTCTGACCAACTTTGCTCTCATCAAATGAGATTGAATCTTCAATAATCTCAGAGAGACAATGCTTTAGTTGAGTGACTGCAATAGTTTCACCTTGAGTGAATGTTTTGAGTTCACCGTCAATCAAATCCTTTAATGCAGAACTGTTTGGAATACCTAAAGCATTTTCCAACAGTTGACCACGAGAACCTTTATTTTTGTTAGGTTTCTCAAATGCTGCAAAATCTGTTACTTTGAGTTTAGCAACAACTTGATTGACAGTCAGTTTTTGCATTTCTTTTGTGTGTATGAATACACTATAGCACCCCAGAGGGGTCTGTGCTCTTTTAGTGTGACAGTGCCACAAGTGGCACATCGTATCATTGGACTCACGTTAGATTGTGTATGAACTTCTTTAATAGGTGCTTGCCCTTATCTACATCAAAACGATTGTCAAATGTAACCATCAGTTCCAAAATAAGGTCAGCATAAACTTTTGGAACTCGTATGTGTGTTGTTTCACCTGATTGTGGGAATTTCTTTGTGAAAGGCATAGTTTGTATGTGGGACAGATACAATTATCTATACACACAACTCTCCTTTCACAAAAATAGCATTCACCACGTTCTCAAGTTGCCGAGCAATCTTATCACCATAGTTGTTTTGCACAGGAACAGTGATAGTGCCGAATGGTTTGCGATAAAGTGAAAACTGACCAGCAGCAATCTTACCATCTTGAATATCCTTACGGTCATCCTTGTTCATACGGATAATCCTACCAATTGTTTGTGCCATCTCAATCACAGGAAGATTACGCAGCATAATGCAATCAGTAAGTCCGTGAATGTTCATTCCCTCACTCAAAATGGAATAATGAAACACAATAAACTTTTTTTGAGGGTCATTACCAAACTCGGTCATAGTCTCAAAGAATTGCTCACGACTGACTTTCTTCTTATTCACATAAGCACCGTGTTTGGATGTAACGTGAAGAACAGCATAACCCATATCATTGAGTTGTTGCAGCAAATCACTTTCAGTGAACATATCCCAAATTACTTTTGTGCTGGGAGCAGCAACAAGAACTTTGGGGAAACTATCATCATCCATCTCATTGAGAATACCAATAATGTTCTCTGCATCCACATAAGCAGCATTTTCTTTGGTGCGAATACTCTTTGCTTCGTAAGTATGAATACGAGGAGGAATGATACTACCAGCATCAATCAACTCTTGTGCTGGAATAGAGATGATTTTCTCTCCATACACAGCAGTATTATTCATTGACTCTTGTGAGTTGTTGAACTTGGGAGTTGCAGTGAAGAAATAAGCATTATCAGCATACTTGGAAGTGTGAGCAATACCAACAAAGTTGCTTGGTTTCACACAATGGTGTGCTTCATCAAAATAAACAACATCCACACTGATTTTAGCATCATTCACACGACCCAAAGAGTTATAGGTGGTGAAAATGAAGTTATGCTTACCAAATGTAAGTGCAAGTCCATTCTGCTCTACAATTTCATCTGGTTTTGTAGAAGAAACGTGATGAGTTTCACCACTATGAACGTGCATATAAACAATATCAAAGTCACCGAGATACTCTTCAAACTCGGAGCAGAGTTGATTAGCAAGAAGAATACGAGGAGCAACAACTACAACAGTCATTGGTTGAGTTGCATTCAACAACCGTTGTTTGATGTCCTCTTTCATTACTACTGTTTTGCCTCCACCAGTAGGAATATACACGCAACCTTTGTTATGCTCTTGAATCGCATCCAGAGTGCGTTGTTGATAGTTGAGAAGGGTAAGCATCATAATCAATTCAATACAAGTATTGTAGCACGTTTTAGGTGCCTGCGGTCAATTATAGGGACAGTGCTACGAGTGTCCCTTGGTATAAAGTATAAGAGCCCCCGATTGGATTTGAACCAACGACTTCGATATTACAAGTATCGCACTCTACCACTGAGTTACAAGGGCATAAAATAGTTTATACTATGTATAAAAGGTTACATAAACTCTGCCATATAATAATCAACAGTAACTTCTAGTTCTGCTGCTTTTTCTTCTAGTTCCATCGCAAACTCATCAGCATACTCTGCATCATCGTGTTCGCAGAACAAATCAAGGGTAGAATCAAACATAATCAATAAACAGGTTTAGAGGATATTTCTTCCCACTCTCGTGGAAAGATTTCATTAGCAATCTTATCGTGCAGTTTGCGAGCATTAAGAGGTTTTATGTTGCTTTTACGTTGAAACTGCTCAACAGTTCTATCTTTGAACTTAATAGTGATATTGTAAAGCATAATCAATTAAGAAGTTCTTTTAAGAAATCAAGAGTGATTTTTGTTCTTGCTTTTAGTTGATGAATACTATCATCGTTAGAATCTAAAACAACATTTTTGTTTTTTGGTAAAATGTTTTCAAGTGATTCTACCGTTAATTGAATGTAATTAAGTTTTTCTTGATTAGTCATTAGGGAAGAATAGAGAAAGAACCACAGAACTTACGAACCCAATGTAGAGTATCAAAATACCCACGAGGATTAGACATCACCATACTCGTATCCTTACGAGGATTATAAGCAACAGCAACGTAACTATAACAATCAGGTGCTTCTTCAATCTCTTGAATCCACATTTGATTCACATCACCAGTATGCCAATCCCAACGGGAAGTGGTATAGTGAAAAACGTCAGTAATCATTTGTTTGTTGAATGAACTTTGAAGTGATGAGGTTTACTAACAGCATACTTGCCAAGATGTCAGTTGACGTTAGTGGAGTGGTCTTATTGCCCCCCTCAACCTGAAATCAATATAACATAGTCGATAAAGGCATCAACTACATCATAACCGATTTTCTCACCTACTCCATTTGTAATCATTATAGAATAGAACGAAATCAGTCTCACCGTGCTCATCAATAAACTTGAGAGCATCATCTAGGTCATACTCACCTTCGATACAGTTTTCTTCGATGAACTCAACGGTTTTGGGTTGAAGAACTTCTTTGTAGTTAGCAGTCGTCATGATAGTCATGGTCTTTTGGTTGGGTACGAATGTAGAATAACAGGATTGGAGCAGGAAGTCTAGGGGTTCTGTGCCAGTTTAGGAATTGTCCTGAGTGTTTGGGAAAGGTTGAGGTTTGCTGTCAGGCGAATGCCCAGTGTACCAATTGGTGACAGCGGGGTGGTCTTATTGCCCCCCTCACCACCTTCTTAATATACCACATTTTGAGGTCTGTGCCCGTTTAGTGTGCCAGTTCAAAAATTGGACTGCCCGAAACAAATCCTATCCATAATGCATAATGAGAGTTCAAACTTCAAATCTTCATCTACACTGCCAAGATAAGATTGAATGGCATCAGGAACAACCTCCTGCATAAAATCCACATAACGTGAATCTTCTTCAATGTATTTGATTACATCATCAACAAGTGCTGATGCAATCTCTTGAGTTGATTTAGTGGAGAGCATGAGATTTTTTAGGAACAAATGTAATGTAGAATGAATTGAGGATTATATGTGCCAGTATCACTTACCACTCTCTTTTGCCAATGTTATTTCACCATATTGACTTGGATAAACTAAAAGACATACATCTCTTGATTTATGGTCCATTCTACAAACACAAACTGTAATGTACTTTTCACAGATGAAATCAACTACACCGTGCATTCCACGATAATAAACTTCAATTCCTTTTGCGAATGTTATTTTTGGCATGTAGATAAAGGGCAACTCTCTTGTAATAATTTATCAGCATTATGAGATACTGTAAACCCTATTACAAGAGATGCCAAAGTAAAGCAGCAAATGATGAGACTATTCATCGTATCAATTTGTATCCTTTGCAAGGCATATTAGGATTTCTCAAACTCCTTAACATATTCCCTGACGATTTTTGTCCCAAAACCTCACGACACCATTTTGTTAAATTAGTAATTTCTATTTTATCACCTTCTGGTGTTTGTATCAATCTTGTTTTTGCTTGTGAATATGCTACGTTGTCAGCATTACTCATCCATTCAAGATTTGATACGTGATTGTTTGTTTTGTTTTCATCAATATGATTTACAGTATCATAATTATTTGGATTTGGAATATATGCTAATGCTACTGCTCTATGAATAATCATAGTTTTAGCATTAGAAGTATTTTGTTCCAAAATAACATTCATATATCCTTTGTGGTTAATTTGTGGTTTTAGTTCTCTTTTGTAAGAATAATCAAGGACTTTTCCTTTTCCCATTCCTCCCGTTTTTTTATGAGAATAGATTACACCGTCTTCGGTGACACTATATGCCTCATATCCTGGTATAAGTTTCATAGTTGATTGGATTATAACTACTTATATTTATACCAGAATGATTGGGTCTTGATTACTTATACAAATATGACCCGCTCCAATCGGCACGTTTGTACATTTCCTCACGAGATGTATCATCTATAAGATTATACCGAATACCTTTTGCAGGTGATTTGAATGATGCTGCTTTATAAACATCACCAGTCTCTTTATCTACAAAGAGATGAACGTGATTTTGATTATAATCTTTCATTATAATCTTATGATACTTACGAAGAGTATTGATATAAAACTCTGGCACATCTTCACCTTCACAGAGTTTGTCAATTTGCTCTTTGTGATACTCTACACTCTCACCTTTTTCAATATATTGACGATGCAATTCGATGCGATACGATTGATAATTGGTGCGAAGAACCTCACAAAGAGTTTGAGTGTATTGAAGAACTTTGTCAGCAGTCACAGTAGTCATTTGAAGTTCAGTTTGAGTTTGAGTGATTTAAGAGATTGTTTGCGAGATTTGATTTTGCCTTTACAAAGACCTTTGGTATTCTTTTGTTTTCCAGAGTTATGTTTCCAATTTGGGGTAGTCATCTCCTTTTTGTTTGGTTATGAGACTATTATAGGGCATCTGCTGGGGTTTTGGGGAGTGCTTGTGCCACTTCAAAGAGTGTCACTTGTTCATCTGTAAGGTGGGAACGGGCATCCCACCTTCTGTGGGCACATAGATGGTTACATTACCATTTTTAGAACCATCTTCCAGTCCAGTGATATACAGATATTGAAGATACTCACGATTATCTTTCAGTGAATCACCGATGATTTGGTTTGCCTTAGCAACACCAGTAGCACGGATGATTTCAGCATCAGCAAGTTGTTGTGCCGAATCTTTCTTTGCTTGTGCTTCCAGAACTGCAACCTGACGAGTATACTCTGCCTTTTGTAGTTCTGCCTTACCAGCAAGAGATTGTTGCCACACGTTGTATTGGGGACCACCAACAAAGATGATTCCCCCAACTACAATCACACCCACAGCAATAAGAGCAATTGCGGGGTCAATAAATCCGTTTTGTTGTTTCATAATTTACCTCAAAGGTTTTCAATTTCAAGTAGAAGACTATCAATATCTTCTACATTTTGGTATCCAAGAACATCACTGGTGATTGGAGTATCATAAGTAATCTGCCAATCATCATCAGTTACTTTGAGCACTGCTGCCTCATAAAGTCCTTCATCACCACCATAAGAATTTGGAGACTGAATCACACTTACTCCATAACCATTATCAAAGAAGTGTCTTGCTTGAACTCCTTCCCAGTTTGGATGTGGTTCAAAGTTAAGGTCAGCGAATTTCATATCAGTGTTGAATACCTTGTTATTATAGGGCAAAAGCACCCCGTTTGGGGGTGTATTGTGCCACTAGAAGAAGTGGCACATCAGTTATAAGAATACTTCTTCCATTCGTCAACATCTGCTCTATCCAAAGAAAACAACATTTTGTTAAATGGTTTCTTTGGAGTAGTTTCAAGAATCAAATTGGTTTCTTCCAATAGTTTATCACCTTTCCTTGTATTACAAGGCATACAAGCAACTACTAGGTTTTCCCAACTATTATCACCACCTTTGGAAGTGGGAAAGATATGGTCTATTGTGAGATTTCTTGTAGAACCACAATACTGGCATTTGTGACCATCACGTTTATAAATCATTGCTCGTGATGGTTTATTTTGCATTATTTTTTTGTATGGTATTTTAATGTAATTAACCAAACGGATAACTCTTTTACCAAGTGCCTGTGCTTTGTTCTTAATAAGCAACACAACTGCTCTCCTCCAATTTGTGAAATTTAGAGGTTCATAAGAAGCATTAAGAACAAGTATTGTTTGATTTTGTTCAAGTTTTGAGTAGTCCATCGACCTTTGAATAAGTTTAAAAGTATGGGAATTGTATTTCCCATACTATCTAGATGTGAAATAGCAAATCAGGGTCAAAGTTAATGTTCAGGTCTGCATTATTGTATCCGTTATAATAACCACGAGGATTACATACAACTCTACAATCACCAATCATATAATCCAGACTCTCGTGAGTATGACCGTGCGACCAGTATTTGATTTGAGGATTATTCAAAATCAAATCATCAAGGTCACTTACATAAGCACCATTCGCAATTCCAGAACTTCTGTATTTTGGATGAACTGATTGATAAGAGGGTGCATGATGAGTAAGAACCCAGACCTTATCATTCTTAAATTGCTCTAACTTTTCAATCAGAAACTGCTTAGATTTCTTATGAAACCCCAGAGTATCATCGGGGTTCATCTTACGATAGTTGGAACCAATACGAATGACCTTATAATCATTCATACATTGGGAAGCTTCCATCATCTCTAGAGGATTCTCATTACGAAAATCAGTCCAAAGTGTGGAACCTATGAAATTCCAATCTTGGATTTTCACCACACTATTTTCCATCAGGTGAATACCATCTGGTATATGCTCTGCAAGAACATCCCAAGTTCCTTCGTAGTTATATCCATATGCCTCGTGGTTTCCTGCAAGATACAGAACCCAATCAAAGTTATCTACACACCTTTGTAGAAAGTCATTATAAACTTTCTTGAGAGGTCCATTCTTCTTGAAATGTCGGGCACATAGAATATCTCCACCAAGGATTAGGACTTCACCTTCTCCAAGGTCAGGAACTCCGTGCCCGTGCTCACAACACTCTAGATGTAAATCAGAAATTACACGAATTTTCATTTTCAATCAAAATAAAGAGACCAAGTATATGAAACTTGGTCTCATATACTTATCAAACAGTGGTTACGACACCATCAGTGTCTTCTGGGTCAAGTTTATCTAGAACATACTGAATAGGTTTCAGTTGTTCTTGAAGATCACTTTCTAGTTCTTTGAAAGTTTCAACAAGTGCTTCAAAGAGTTCAGAACCAGTCATACCTTCGTAATCACAATCATCAAAAATATTTTCACGGAAATACTCTACGAGGGTTTCTTGAAGAGATTCTATCATTTGATGAGAAACAGACTTACAACGACGTGCCATAATAAAATTAGTTAGTTAAAGAATTAGAATCAAACAGTGACTACAACAGCATCAGCATCAGTTAGGGTTACATCCCCACCATCAACTTCTTGAGTATAGTTCTCAAGTACAGTGGAATCATAATTGTCAAGTGCTTCAACGAGTTCAGCACCAGTTTCTGCGTTAGTGAGATTGACAATCAGTTGAGCACCAGCAGGGTTGGTGTCAACGAGTTCAGCAGCAAGAGCAATCAGTTTAGCAGACATAATAAAAAAGTGGTAAGTGAATAAAATTGAGAGGGCGTGGTAATTATTTTTACCCTAACATCATGTCTCTGCTTCTAGTTGTCAGAGTAGTTAGGAACCACTTTATTCTTCCCTCCATGTGTAACTTTAGGGCAAACACATTCCCAGAAATCAAACACTCAAAGAGTATTCAATTTCAATTTCATCTTCATCAGGAAGACCAAGTTGAAGACCAATAAAATCTTCATAATCAACACCGAGAAACTTTTTAGCAAAGTCCTCGTAATCATCATGAAGCACACATGTGTCAATCATCTCATAACCTCCTTGACTTGATGAATACATCATAGCACGGTCAGGACCGTTTGGGAAGGGTCATGTGCCACCAGAAGAAGTGTCACACGGTATCAGCATCCTCCAACAGTTCTGGGTTGTATTCTTCAACCTCTGTAATGAGTTGCTCATCAGTATAATCTGCCAGATTATCTTTCAAAGTATCATAAACCAGACACTCCATAGTCTTATAATCCATTCCCTCAATTAGTTGCTGAATATAATCCTCAACCAACTGCTCACGGTCAATTTTTTTCATTTTTGTAAATTCAAGGATTTCAGAATAAAGGTCAGACATAATTAGAAGGCATCAATTTCAGCAAGTTTCTTTTGCTTTCGCAAATCAGTAATCCTCATTTGAAGATCAGCAATATCCTCATACAATACCTCTGCCTCATCAGACAGATTGTAGTAATGATATTCGGTCCTTGCTTTCTTCATTTGCTTGATAAGTTTCTCATACTTCTTCTTTGCTTCTTTGAGTTCTTTTTCGTAATCTTGAATAGACTTTGAGTAATTCATTTGTTGAGAGGACTAGACCAATAAGAACGGAAAACAGTAATAAGAATAACAGCAGTGCTAATAACACCGACCAAACCAAGATAGGTAATGGCATCACCAGTAAAATTGAACGTGTTGGGCATCATTTGAGTGATTTACTTCGTAATTATAGCACCCCAGAGGGGTTTGTGCTTATTTAGTGTGCCAGTGCTACAAGTGGCACACCGTATCAAGAATGTAGTTCTTGATGTTGTCTCCAAGCACCAGAGTGTATTTCTGCCGCACTCATTGAAGGTTCCCCTCCATCATTATCATAAAGATATTGTGGTGTTGGGTCATAATCTACAATTTCTTCAATCATAGAAATAACTTCTTCAAGTACATCTACATCACCAAGATTGAGATTCATATCCATCATATGAAGTTTATTCTCAAACTCTACAATCTCTTTCAATTCCTTACAAATCCTTTCAAGTTTTGTATATGGACGTTCCATCACCATTCACCTCGTTGAATCATAATCTTTTTGATTTCAATGTAAATAAACTGTTTCAGTTTCTCATCATTTGTATTTTCAAAAGCAGCATACAATCGTTTCAAGTAATCTTCCTGCTTTACGACATTTACGACCTTTGCGTTAGTTACACCAATTCCTGTGTTGTATGCTTCTTTGGTTCTCTTTGGAGCACCAAAATTTCCAGTTACATTACCTTTGGTCCTAAAAGCAGGTTTTACTTTGGATAGGTTTGAAGTAGTCATCGGATGTCATTAAGAATGTTTAGAATAGCATCTAATTTTTTATATTGCTCTACATACTCATTATGATAGGTAAGTCCTTTATCACAATCCGTATCTGTGATATAACGTTTGTAGAAATCAATCAACCCACCTACAAGTCTTTTGGTGAGTTGTATTGTAAAATCAACAGAACCAACTTTTTCTTCCAAAGAACAAATGAAGTCTTTCAGTTGGTCTCTATCCAAAGAGAAGAAAACATCATTCTCTAATTCGTCAATTGGTTTTGTGATAATTGCGTGAATATCAATGCTAGACATTTTCCTCTGCTTGTATCCTCTTATTATAGGGCATCTGGTGGGGTTTTGGTGGGGTCTTGTGCCAGTTCGTCAAGTGTCCCATTAGTTTTGCTTGTTACTACAATCCAAGAAATACTTATACTCCGCAAGCATACTATAATGCCACTGAACGACATCACATCCTTTATAATTATCTACTACGGTGAAACTACCTTTAGTATCTAATGCCTCTACTGGTTTTACATCCTCTCCCGGATTTATCACCATAAACAGAGAAAGGAATCCCATACCAACTATAACACCAAGTAGCACTGCTCTGTAATAATCATTGCTGTTCATTCTTCTACCTCCCAAGGGGATTTGCGATTCATAAGTTTTCTCAAAGATTCTATTTGTTCTGGGTCTGGGTTGTTTATTTTTTCAACCAGTGTATCATATGCTTCTTGAGACACATACATCGTCTCTGGTTTAGCACCCTTACCCCAGAACTTCTCAAACTCCCACTTGTATTCAGTATCCACATATCCTTTGTTGATAGAATACCAAAACTCTGTCCAGATATGATAGTCATCAAATCTAAATCCTTCATGAGAAATCAAACGATACCACCACCAAAAAGGAGTGTAATGTAGGTATCTATTGGAGATTATCAACTTGTTTATTAAGACCATCTTCCTAATCGTAGTTTGCGTTCTTCTGATATGTATGGATTGTATGGGTCATCATAAGGATAGATGTATTCACAACACCAACCCCAACTGAGTGCCTCCCAGAAGTCATCATATCCAAAATGGTTCATAGTAGCACGGCAATCAATGATATACTCAATGTTGCGGAAACCCTCAATAAACCACTCCCATTTGGTCATTTTCCAGTATTCTTTCCAAGTCATTTTCCCTCCAGTTCATCAAGGATTTTTTCGGCATAAGAACCAAAATCAATCTCACAACCTTCCTCACAATAACCAGGCAGAGCATCAATCAGGTAATCATCAAATCCAAGAAATACCTGAATTGCTCTGCGTTTGTCGTGTTCTGTGATGGTAGTATGAGGAGAAGCAATAACTTTAGTTACAATCTCAAAGAGTTCATCAAGGTTAGTCATTTGCTATTTGCGAATTGCGTATGAGTGTATTATAAGGCATTCTGTGGGACTTTGGGAAGTCCTTGTGCCAGTTCTTCAAGTGTCTCATTCCCAATTCCACTCCAATGGATTATCATAAAAAGGCAACCATTGACTATAAGTTCTCGTGATGTCTGCTCTAACTCTGGTGCGAATATAAACATATTCCCAATCACCTACAACATCATTCCACAACCAAAGATTTCCATCTTTATCAACATCACCTTGCCCAGGCAAACCATCACTAAAAAGAACGGGAATTGGTAAAGTCGTAGTGTCCATTAGGTTTCTGTGCTTATGAGACTATTATAAGGCATCTGGTGGGGTTTTGGTGGGGTCTTGTGCCAGTTAGTCAGGTGTCTCATCACTCAAAGAAACTCTGAGATTATCACCCCCAATATGAAGGTGAAATATCCTTCCATCATTCAAGTATATTCCACACCAATATACATCAGTATCCATATTTTCCCAGTGAACCATCTTCACATCTTCCAACACAAACTCATCAGGATTGGTAAGTCTTTCAGTCATTGATAAGGATTGGGTATATTTTTGACGATTTCAGTAAAGAAAGCAAGACGGTCTTTGGTATAAGCAACATCTACATTATGTGTCTCACAGAGTTTCATAATCTTCTCGTCCTTTTCACCGTAAAAAGAATATCCGTCAAATGTTCCAAACTCAACAGTATCAATAAGTGATTGCTTCATCACCTCAAATAACTGAAATAATTCTTGTTGAGAGAGTTCTACTTCCCTTTGAGTTTGTGAGTGCCCGTTGAATGTGATTTTCATAGTGTTTCAGCAAAAGATTTAGCATACTCATCATTCACCAGTTTACAGAGTCCCATAATATCCTGTTTCATTTCAGGAGTTGTTCCTGTCTTACAAACCTCATCATAAAAATTAGTAAGTGAGACTGTGAGAATATTCAGTTGTCGTTTGGTGAGGTTCATTTCAGTTTACTCCGTAAAGTTCAAGAATGCGTTTCGCAACAACAATAGAAAGTTCTTTGTTGCCGATAGACATATCTTCGGTGATGTTTTTAGAACCTTCCTCAAGTCCTTTTTCACTTGAACGAATGTAAATTCCACCATTATCAGCATTTAGTTCTACACGATAAACCATTTCCTCTGCTTCATCGGTAAGTTCATAAACATCGGTCAAACTATGAAGAATTTGAGTTCCGGGAACTATGTTGTAAGGTTGAAAAGTCATTTCAGTTCTTCCTCCAAAAAATACCAAGATTTAGAACTCCAATAACAATACAAAACCCAGTAAAATCAGGAACAGTAGGAAACATAGTGCGTGAAATAGTAAAATTCACTCTTTTACCGTTTTCAGTCCAATAGTTCTTTGCGGTTATATATCCAATATAAAAATTGAAACTTTCATAAAGTGAAACAAGGTTCATTGGAGTTCTGTTTGTATGAGACTATTATAAGGCATCTGATGCCCCTGTGGAGGGGTGTCTGTGCCAGTTTGGGAAGTGTCCTCAACCCCAAGTTCTTACATTTGCCTTTGGATGTTCCTTACAAGCATCCAACACCTCTTCCACAAAGGGAACAAAGTCTTTGTAAGTTCCCCAACCATTAGAAGCATCAAACTGCTTATAATGCTCTGGATGAGATTTGAGTTTTAGAAGTCCTGCCTCAAGATGTGGAATAAGTTTATCAGCAGTTGGATTTTCATAAAGGTCATCAGGATGCCACAGACACTTATAGATGCCTGCTTCTTCTGCCATCGTATTCAGGTTGTGAGTGATGTTTCCAGAATACAACTCAACCTTATGAGGTTCAGGTGCTCCCGTATCAACTTCAATTTCCAACGAAATATCAAGAGACATAATGTGTTTGTGCTTATGAGACTATTATAGGGCATCAAGGTCGGTTTTGCTGTGCCCTTGTGCCGGTTCGTCAGGTGTCACAGTGTCCCTCAGTTCATCAATTAGTTCCCACAAATCAGCACACGAAATAACCATCTCACCACATCCAAACTGCCGATAATCTTGGAACTCGTGAATTACAAATTCCAGAGCAGCAGCAATTACTTTCTCCCTATCATTTCCTTTTGGACGGAGAGTATGAGACATCGTTGCTTCTACAATTCTATCTGCGGGTGATAACATTATGCTACACCCTCCGCACTATCTTTGAATTCAGTATCTTCTTTATCTTTCAAACTATTCAATACATCCATAATAAAAGAAATAGAATCCACATACTCTTTCATATCCTGCCCTCCCATTACAAGATAAGCAATCTCTTTCTCTGCAAGGTCAATTCTCTCATTTCTGGTGAGTTCTTGTAGTGTAGGACGATACCAATTTCCATTCTCATCTTGCTTGAAACCAGCATTGAGTTTCTCTCTTTTCTCTGCTTCTTCAATCATTTCTTCGTGGGTAGGATTGTCGTTCATAAGTTTCTTTAGTTTCTCTTTTGCGTATTCAGTAATTTCGTATTTTTGTTTGCGGAGTTCTTGAATTTCTTCTGGATTGAGTAGAAACCCATCTGGAATGTGCCCGTATTCTTCACTCATTTCCAACCACCATTAATTGTAGCATAAAACTCATCAAAACAATTTAACCCATGACATCTCTCATTTAATCTTTCCAAACTATGGGTCATCAAAAATCCCCAAATAGAAAATGCCTCCTTAACTCTCCAATATCCACCACGAAGTTTAATATAAAGAATATAAAGTTCTTCACTCATCTCGTATCACCTTGAACCATTTAGCAAACTTTTCCCACTCTGTATCGTTAAATGCTTCTAAACGATTGGCAGCACTGTAATCTTTGTTATGATTGAGAGCATAAAATCTTTGAAATGTGTGGTTAATTTCATTTTGAATAAGGTATCGGTGCATTTTAACCATTATGTCTATCTGTTCGTCAGTCATCGTTCCCACGCATAAGATTTCAGGAGTTCGTTGTCTCTTTCAAGTGTCTCAATTTTATCATACAAATCGTCAAGAAGTCCAATCAAAGCACGATAGTCAATACTTTCAATATCATCACCATTTTCCATATCGGAATAGGTGAAATAACACAATTGTTGTTTTAGGTTGCGTTCAGTCATAATGTCTTTATGTGTATAAGAGTATTATAGGGCATCTGATGCCCCCGTGGAGGGGTGTCTGTGCCAGTTCGTCAGGTGTCCTTCTTATTCCTCAACTTTGATTTGATTTTTTTGAGACAATCGTTGAACCCCTCTACAGCAGACTCCACATAAGCATTTTGAGAACCAGCAGCAGATTGTTCTTTCGGCAACCATAACTGAATCTGGTCTACCAAATCCTCAATAGAAGTTTCCATATCCCAATCACTATGAGTTGTGAATACATCACTCCACCACCGATAAATCAAATCAGTCAGGGTCTTTGGTGGTTCTTCCACTCTCTTATACTTATTCTCCAACCTATCCAGAACCTCATTCATAGGTTTTGTGGGTTCATCAAACACTCCATCTTTCTTTGCTTGCCTCATAGCATTACGAAGTCCAGCATCAACTTGCTCTGGTGTTTGTGGTTTTAGGTAATCTTCCACACTCTCATCTGGATGTTCCTCACACCATTTCACACTCTCACGAACAATATCCCCCCATTTTTGTTCTTTTTTGGGTTCTTCTACCTTATAATCTTTCTGTGAGGCAATATAACCATCTTGAAAAGCACTCCAACTATCTTCATAAGTTTCAGGATAAAATCCATAAACTCTTTTATATGCCTCTTCACACGGAGTTATGTGGTTCTCCATTTCTTTGAGAAGTTCTAATTTTGCTTGAAGGACTTTTATTTCTCCTTCTGTTTTTTCAATTTCCGTCATTTTCTTTACTTCAAGTTTAGTTTCGGGGCATTTGGTTCCAACAGTTGGAGGAGAAATACGGAATGTTTTCTCACCATTTTTGTAGTAGATTATGTCACTCATTTTCAGGTTCCTTTGCTATTTTTTTAATCCAGATAATATCAAGTCCATCTGCTTTGTCTACTACTACTCTACCACATTTACGATAACAAACTCCACCCCCACCTCCCAAATCAAATAGAAAAGGATTATACTCATTTGGACGACTTTTAATTTTACCATAAAGAGTTCTATCGTCTCTGCGAACAACCTTGACGACATAATCAACATATTCTTCAAGATTGACGAGTTCAATCATTTTCTTTCATACAAGGGTATTCAAACTTTTCACCGATTTGTTCTAATAGAGTGCGGGCAAAGAGGATTTCACCATAATCAGCACCATCCTCAAAGACATCCCACTTTTGCTGAGGGTACTCATACGAGTCCTCCTCTCTATCATAGCAGTGTTTTTGTTCTGCGTATGTTTTGAGAACTCCAAGAAGAAGAGTGAGTTTTTCTTCGTTAATCATTTTCCGTTCCTCCATAATACTTTTGTGCGTTGATTGTGCGAAAGATTATGATTTGCTCAAAACATTCTCCAAGTGAGGAACACAAGAAGTCTGCCTCATCAATTCCATCTGGTCCATCAAAAATTTTAACATAATATTGCTCGTCTTGTGGGATGGAGTTAATCTCTACTTTCATAAGGAGTTTTGTTTCATAGGGTTATTATACTACAAAGGGCACCTGAAATCAAGTGCCCGTGTTCCAGTTTAGAAAGTGTCCTATGCTATTCGTTTTCTTTTAGACGTATCAATTCCTCTTCCTTTTTGATAAGAAACGACACCAGCAGCAGTTGATACATAACCAGTTTCGCAACATTCCCATCTTTGTGCGTTTACTTTTTCTGCCGACTTTCTACCAGTTTCTTCCCTTTGCTCTTTTGTTAATGCAAATAACCCTACTTTATTTTCTTTAGTTTTAGTTCCACCTTTACTACTTGCTACAAATCTTTCTTCTTCACTCATACCAAATACACCAACACCAAGTTCTAATGCTTTTTTACCTCCAGCAATTCCATTTTCTTTTCTTTGTTCTTTAGTTAATGAATGAACCCCCAGTTTAAGTTCATAAGTTTTATATCCTGATATTTTACCAGATATTTTACCACCAATAGACCCACTTTTTCTACTATCTTCACTCATTTTCTCTTTACTTCTACTAAAAATTCCCACACCAAGTTCATAAGTTTTGTTCCCTGCTTTTCTACCATTTTCTATTGCTTGCTCCAGTGGAACATAAAACTTTGTAGAAGTCTGCTTTGCCTGATTAGCAAAATGTGGGTTATTTGCTACATCATAATAATCGTGTAAAATAATTTCATCAGCATATACTTCTTCTCTTGTAGCATAATTGTCTTTTAGTATTATCTTTTGAGTTGGTTTGAATGTCTTATCGTAAAAAGAACCAAAATACCTTACATCTTCTTCTGGTAAGCATTTACACTTTCTTGAACCAATATAACCTCTACCCCATTCTTCATAAGAATAATAGGTATAGTAATACTCTTTTTGAGTTTCCATAGTTCTACTTTGTGTTTCGCATTACTATTTATACAAGAAAAGGTGCCTAAAGACACCCAATCTCTGCTATAGTTGCGAAACACAAGCATCTCTATTTAGTGTGATTTCAATCTTCATTATCTGTAAGTCCTACTTTAGTTTCACTCAATCTTCCTATATTATAACCAGAATAAAAACTCGCATATATCCATTTTCTCATCAGGTCTTCACGGGTCTTTGGGTCTTCAACGGCACAATCTCCATAAAAGTATTCGTTTTTGAAAGAATAGTCAGTATGATTGGAATAAAACCATTCGTTGAAGGATGTT
>Ga0209867_1000073_pt1 | contig 30312 bp, 21 predicted proteins | sample GWRWmT4_4Nov14_FD_187197 | JGI IMG/M metagenome (GOLD analysis project Ga0209867, IMG submission 187197) | Sand microcosm microbial communities from a hyporheic zone in Columbia River, Washington, USA - GW-RW T4_4-Nov-14 (SPAdes) (version 2) | ecosystem: Engineered > Artificial ecosystem > Sand...
GTCTATGACAGTCCCACGGGGCGGCTGCTGCTCATTCCGCAGGGCACGCGGCTGATTGGCGAGTACGACAACGGCGTCGGCTTTGGCCAGCGGCGGATATTGCTGGTCTGGAACCGGCTGATATTTCCGGACGGAAAATCCATCGTTCTCGAGCGCCAGCCGGGCGCGGATTCGCAAGGCTATGCCGGGATCGAAGACGGCGTCGACTATCACTGGCGGGATCTTGCCAAGGCAGCCGCGCTCTCGACCTTGCTCGGCGTCGGCGCGGAGCTGGCAACCGAAGACAGCGACCGCCTGGTCAGCGCCATTCGCGGCGGCGCGCAGGACACGATCAACGACGCCGGCCAGCAGATCGTCCGCCGCCAGCTCTCCATCCAGCCGACGCTGACCATCCGCCCAGGATTTCCCGTGCGCGTGATCGTCACCCGCGATCTCGTACTTGAACCCTATCAAGGCTGAGGAACCACAGATGGCCAAGTTGAAACTGGGCGCACTCGCCGACGACAAGCCGGTGAAGCTCACCATCGAGCTTCCGGCCGCCGTGCATCGTGATCTTGCCGCCTATGCGGCCGCGCTGGGACATGAGACCGGCCAACCGGTCAATGATCCCGCCAAGCTCATCGCGCCGATGCTGGCGCGCTTCATCGCCAGCGACCGCGCCTTCGCAAAGCTTCGAAACGTCAAGAAGCGCAATTCTGCAACTGCACCCTCTGCCGCACCTCAGACAAGGACCGTACAAGGTTAAGAAAGTGCCTGATTTCCAAATTTATATTGTTAAATCAAATACATAAAAAATCCTCATCTGCGGGATTTCTAAAGTAAGCACACAGAAAGCAGGCGCTTTGGAGTTATTTGCTGGCTTCGGTAGCCTACCAGCGGCATCCATATTCTCTGCGAATCTTGCGCATGCGTGCGATCATCTCCAAACTGCTCATATCCCAATCGATGCAAACGGTTGGCGGACTGAACCTGAAGCCGGTGATTAAGAAAATGATTAAAAAACGAAATGGAGAGGCCTGGGAATGAGCGAAACATTCTTTGATCGCCCAATCCTTAACTCGCCCTATGCGCCGCCCCGTCAACATTGGGAGCTGGACAAGGACGGACAGCCGACAAACCGGATAATCGATACCCGACGCCGGTCTGATCTTACCACCCCTGTCCCCAAGCCAAAGAAGCGGCGGCAAGGAAGGGGCCAGGCCGAAATGCTCCTTGGCGGCGATGACGGATTGTCGACCAAGGAGCAAGAATACAACCCGACGCCAATCATCAACGAGGTCCGCACTTACGTCGAGGCCTGGCGAAAACTGCCGAACCCCGATCAGTGGCAAGTGAGCCCCGAGACGGCGCGGCTGCTCATGCATTGGCGGCATCACCAGTTTCAGGGTGTCCGGCCGTTCTTTTGTCAGATTGAAGCGGTCGAGACGGCGATATGGCTGGCTGAGGTGGCACCGAAGGGCGGCCAGCGGACCGCGAAATTCTGGGCGCACATCAGGGGCGGCAATGCGCAAGCAAACCCGGAGCTTGTGCGCCTCGCGCTGAAGCTGGCCACCGGCGCCGGTAAGACCACAGTGATGGCGATGCTCATCGCCTGGCAGACCGTCAACGCGGTCCGGCACCCGAACAGCAAACAGTTCTCCCGCGGGTTCCTGATTGTGGCGCCCGGCATCACCATTCGCGACCGGTTGCGTGTTCTGCTGCCCAACGATCCTGAAAGCTATTATCAGCAACGCGATATCGTGCCGCCCGACATGCTGGCGGACATCGGCCGGGCAAAAATCGTCATCACGAACTACCACGCCTTCAAGCTGCGCGAACGCATGGACGTATCAAAGGGCACGCGCACCGCAATCGAAGGCTGGCGCGGCGAGAAGCTGCAGACGCTCGAAACCGAAGGCCAGATGATCCAGCGCGTCATGCCGGAATTGATGGGCATGAAAAACATCGTCGTGCTGAACGATGAAGCGCACCACTGCTATCGCGAGCGCGTGAAAGATGCCACCGGCGAAACCGAAGATGATCTGAAAGGCGACGAGAAAACCGAGGCCAGGGAAAACAACGAGGCGGCGCGGATGTGGATTTCCGGGCTGGAGGTGGTCAAGCGCAAGCTGGGCCTGTCACAGGTTTATGACCTGTCCGCGACGCCGTTCTTTCTGCGCGGCTCCGGCTATGCCGAGGGCACCTTGTTCCCATGGACGATGAGCGATTTTTCGCTGATGGACGCCATCGAATGCGGCATCGTCAAATTGCCGCGCGTGCCTGTTGCCGACAATGTGCCGGGCGGCGATATGCCGAAATTCCGCAATCTCTGGGATAATATCGGCAAGGAAATGCCCAGGAAGGGCCGCTCGAAAGACGCCGTCAAAGACCCATTGAAACTGCCGGCTCTGCTTATCACCGCGCTGGAAGCGCTCTATGGACATTACCAAAAGACGTTTGAGCTTTGGGAACAAGCCGGGATTGGCGTTCCGCCGGTCTTCATCGTTGTCTGTAACAACACGTCGACCTCGGAACTCATCTATCAATATGTATCGGGCTTCCAGCGCAAAAATGATGACGGTTCGACAACGCTTGAGAATGGGCGTCTCGCCCTGTTCCGCAATTATGACGACCATGGCAATCGCCTCGCGCGCCCGAACACCATCCTGATCGACAGCGCGCAGCTTGAATCCGGCGAGGCGCTCGACAAGGATTTTCGCGAGATGGCCGCCGATGAAATCGAGCAGTTCCGCCGTGACATTGTCGAACGCACGGGAGACCAGCGCGCGGGGGAGGCAATCGACGACACGGCGCTGCTGCGCGAGGTGATGAACACTGTCGGCAAAAAAGGCAAACTTGGGGAACAGGTCCGCTGTGTCGTTTCGGTTTCGATGCTGACCGAGGGCTGGGACGCCAATACGGTCACGCACATTCTTGGCGTGCGCGCATTCGGCACGCAGTTGCTGTGCGAACAGGTTGTCGGCCGTGGCCTGCGCCGCCAGTCTTACGAGTTGAACGAGGACGGGCTGTTCAATGTCGAATATGCCGACATCCTTGGCATCCCGTTCGACTTCACCGCGAAGCCGGTTATTGCGCCGCCCGCCAGGCCGCGCGAGACCATTCGTGTTCACGCAGTCAAACCAGACCGTGATGCGCTGGAAATTATGTTTCCGCGCGTCCAGGGCTATCGCGTCGAGTTGCCGGAAGAGCGGCTGGAGGCGCGCTTCGGACCGGACTCGGTCCTTGATCTAACACCGGATCTGGTGGGGCCGTCGGTGACGCAGAACCAGGGCATCATCGGCGAAGGCATCGACCTCACGCTTGCGCATCTCGAAGATACGCGCTCATCAACCATTTTGTTCCACCTCACCAAACATCTGCTTTATCAGAAGTATCGCGACCCCGGCGAGGAACCGAAACTGCATCTGTTCGGGCAGTTGAAACGCATCACCCGACAGTGGCTCGAAGGCGGATACCTCAAATGCTCGGGCGGCACGTTCCCGGCGCAACTTCTCTATCAGGAGTTCGCCGATATGGCGGCGGAGCGGATCAAGGCCGCGATCACCGAAACGCTGGCGGGCGCAAACCCGGTGAAGGCGATCCTCGACGCCTATAATCCCACCGGCTCGACGGCGTTTGTCAACTTCACCACCTCAAAGGAAACCCGCTGGCAAACCGACCCGCGCAAGTGCCACGTCAACTGGGTGGTTTGCGACAGCGATTGGGAAGCCGAGTTCTGCCGCGTGGCCGAATCGCATCCCATGGTGCGCGCCTATGTCAAGAACCAGAATCTTGGCCTCGAAGTCCCCTATCTTATGGGCAGCCTGCAACGCAAATACATTCCCGATTTCATCGTGCAGGTAAATGATGGGCATGATGACCCGCTCAATCTGATTGTAGAGATCAAAGGCTATCGCGGCGAGGATGCAAAGGAAAAGGCCAACACCATGCGCGCCTATTGGGCGCCGGGCGTGAATAATCTGGGCAAGTTCGGCCGCTGGGCCTTTGCCGAATTCACGGCTGTTTATGAGATAGAAAACGAATTTAATGCGCTGCTGACATTGTTCGTCAGCAAGGAGGTCGCATGAAGCACAGCTACTGGGTTTATCTGAATACGCCGAACAATAAAGCATTAATCCATGAGGCATCCTGCTCCCATTGCAATGACGGCAACGGTCGAGGTGTAGCAGTCCTCGATAATGGCGAATGGTTTGGTTTCGCGACAAAAGAAGCAGCTACCGCTTTTGCAAAGCGTAGTAGAAAACAAACTGTTCGCTGGTGCGGGCATTGCGCGCGTCGACTGAACATCCGTCAGATGGCATAGGAAAAGCGTATGGCAAAAAAGACAAAGAAAAACCTCGAAGTCGAGGCGCTGAAACATAATGACGCGAAGCGCAAGAACATTCCGACGGCGGAATTTGAATCCGTCATGCGCGACGAGGACAAGACGCCGGTCCGTCTGGCGTATGAGCGGCGCAACCGCGACCTGGACCCGCAACTGGTCTGGCGCGGCAAGGACGAGCAGGACTGGTCGGACCTCGTGGTGCACGCCCCGCCGCTGTACATCCAGGAAAAGCTGCACCCCAGGGTTCTCATCGATGATCTGAAACGTGAAACCAGGGCGCGGGCGAAAGAAGCGCCCGCCGATATGCCCGACCTGTTCGCGGATTTCAACGGCCTGCCGGACCTGGAGGCCAAGACCGAGTTTTACCAGCATGACGCGCACTGGTCGAACCGCATGATCCTGGGGGATTCGCTTTCGGTGATGGCCAGCCTGGCCGAGCGCGAAGGCCTGCGCGGCCAGGTGCAGTGCATCTATCTCGACCCGCCCTATGGCATCAAATTCAACAGTAATTTTCAGTGGTCCACCACCAGCCGCGACGTAAAAGACGGCAGCAAGGATCACATCACCCGCGAGCCGGAACAGGTGCGCGCCTTCCGCGACACCTGGCGCGACGGCATTCATTCCTACCTCACCTATCTGCGCGACCGCCTCACCGTGGCGCGCGATCTGCTGCATGAGAGCGGCAGCATCTTCGTGCAGATCGGTGACGAAAATGTGCACCGAGTCCGGGCGCTGATGGATGAGGTGTTCGGGGAAGACAATTTTGTCAATTCAATTGTCGTTAAGAAAAAGTCCTCCACTTTAATTACTGAAACCGTCTTTGATTACGTAATTTGGTATTGTCGAAATCACGAATATCTCAAGACTCGGAATCTCTACGATCCAAAAGATCACTTTTCAGAAAAGAGTCGATTTGGAATAGTTGTTGATAGTAAAGGCGATAGACAAAAATTTGATGATCCGCAGCATTCAGAATTGATCAGGTCGGGCCAATTGCTTCTTGCAAATGACGACTACCCGTTAGTTTCGCAGCATCCGCATGAACACCGCAGCAAACCATTCCGATTTCAAGGAGAAGATAAAAGGCCTGGCTCAAGCCGCCAATGGACATTCGAGCCAGACGTTCAGCTTCCAAGATTAATGAAGGCCGCGCGGATGCGCGCAACAAAAAACACATTACGCGGAATTGTTCTCCAGTCCGACACCTCAATCGAACCGAGAAACAATATCTGGAACTTTCACGGAGAACCAAATCCGATATACGTCGTGCAGACAAATAGGAGTATCGTTGAACGTTGTATCCTGATGACCACCGATCCCGGCGATCTGGTGCTGGACCCGACCTGCGGCAGCGGCACCACGGCCTATGTCGCCGAGCAATGGGGGCGGCGCTGGATCACCATCGACACCTCGCGCGTCTCGCTGGCGCTGGCCCGTTCGCGCATCATGGGGGCGCGCTATGCCTATTACCTGCTCGCCGACAGCCCGGAAGGCCAGCGCAAGGAAGGCGAGGTGACACGCACCCCGCCGAAGACCACAGCGACGCGCGGCGATATCCGCCACGGTTTTGTCTATGAGCGCGTGCCGCACATCACGCTGAAAAGCATCGCCAACAATGCCGAGATCGACGTGATCTGGGACAAATGGCAAGAGGTGCTGGAGCCGCTGCGCGCGAAGCTGAACGCGGCGCTGGGACGTTCTCCCTCTCCCCTTGTGGGAGAGGGTGGCGCGATAGCGCCGGGTGAGGGGGTGGCGGCCAAGGCCCCTCATCCGCCGACTTCGTCGGCACCTTCTCCCGCAAGGGGAGAAGGGAAAGGTTTTGAAGAATGGGAAATCCCGCGCGAAGCAGACTCGAAATGGCCCGCCGCCGCCATAGACGCCCACACGAAATGGTGGGAGGCGCGCATTGCCCGCCAGAAAGAAATCGACGCCTCGATTGCCGCCAGGGCCGAGTTCGAATATCTCTATGACAAACCGTATACGGATAATTCCCGGGTGCGCGTGGCAGGGCCGTTCACGGTTGAAAGCCTTAGCCCGCACCGCACCCTGGCCGTCGACTGGGATGACGAACTGATCGACATCCTCAAGGCGGACGAAGGCAAACGCGCCGCGCCAGATCGCGGCGATGGCATGCTCGACTTTGCCCAGATGATCCTGGAAAACCTGAAAGCCGCAGGCGTGCAGCAGGCCCACAAGGAAGACCGGATCAGCTTTACCAGCCTCACCGGCTGGCCCGGCCATTTCATCTGCGCCGAGGGCGTGTTTCTGGAAGGCGAAAAACAAAAACGCGCGGGCATCTTCATCGGCCCGGAGTTTGGCACCGTATCGCGCCCCGATCTGGTTGCCGCCGCGCGCGAGGCGGGCGACGCCGGTTTTGACGTGCTGATTGCCTGCGCCTTTAACTATGACGCCCATTCGGCGGAGTTCGACAGGCTTGGCCGCGTGCCAGTGCTGAAGGCGCGCATGAACCCCGACCTGCATATGGGCGCCGATCTGAAGACGACCAGCGCCGGCAATCTGTTCGTCATCTTTGGCGAGCCCGACATCAAAATCGAGGATGCGGGTCCCGACTCTGCTGGAAACCCCATGATCCGCGTCAAGGTGTTCGGCGTCGATATATTCAAGCCGCAGACCGGCGAAGTGGTGTCCGAAGGCACGGACGGCATCGCGCTGTGGATGCTCGACACCGACTATAACGAGGAAAGCTTCTTCGTCCGCCACGCCTATTTCCTTGGCGCGAATGATCCGTACAAGGCGCTGAAAACGACGCTAAAGGCCGAAATCGACCAGGACGCATGGGACAGCCTTTACAGCGACACCTCCCGCCCGTTCCCGAAACCATCATCGGGACGGATCGCGGTAAAGGTCATCAATCACCTCGGCGACGAGGTGATGAAAGTGTTCGCGGTGGGATGATGGCAGCTTTCATCGAACCCGACAGCCTGGCAGCACTGAATGGAGGGACTCTTTTTTATCCGTCGGCGGGCGAGGACTGGAATGAATTCCTCGACCTGTTTTCTGATCACGTAGACGAGTTCCTGTTTTCCGACATCAAATATAATTTTGACCGCAAACTGCCGTCTCCGTTCTCTAATCCTGCCGCATATAAGCTATTAAAATCCAATATTCAGGGCAGAACGACAACCAGATTAATTCGTAATTATGGCACAGCCGAGAATGGCCGTACTTATTCTTTCCTTGATCCCGGTCGATTGACCGAAGTCTACGAAAATGTATTAAGCAGGAAGCGCATAACTGTGATTCGCAGGCGTGGTTTTGGACAGTACGCGCTGGCGGAAATTCCGGATCATTCGATCAAGATATTCGTCCATCGTGGTGATAGCCCAGGTGAGTCTGGATCGAATGTATATTATCTTGGCAACGTTCGTCGCCGTCATCCACCGTTGAGTAATTTATTCAACACACTTACGAAGAAGCTAGCGAACCGTGCGCTTGTGGTGTCAGACGGTTCAAATACATCGTTCAAATTCCTGAGAAAGTTTCACAGAATTTATGATTGGTCGGGCGAAAAGGCGTTTGCGTATCAAAGAAATATGCCCCCTCGTCGGCGTGGACCGTTTGAATGGAGGTGCGTCGGTTATATCAGCTCCCGATATGGTCCGACCCTCGTCTGGGACATCAAACGTGTTGATGGTTCACCGGTTTATACCCTGACCCAATAGTAGAGGCAATGATGGAATTCCGGATCGCGGACACGTTCACCGGCAGCCTCGTCAAGCTGACGGCCCAGGAACAGAAAGCGGTGAAGACCACCGCTTTTGACTTGCAACTGAACCCGTCCGCACCGGGATTGTCGTTTCACAAGCTTGATCGCGCCAAGGATACGAATTTCTGGTCACTACGGGTGAATGCCGATATCCGGCTGATCGTGCACCGGACGGCATCGAGCCTCTTGCTTGTTTATGTCGACCACCACGACAACGCCTACAAATGGGCCGAACGGCGCAAAATCGAGCAGCATCCGGCGACTGGCGCCATGCAGCTTGTGGAAGTTCGCGAACGTGTTGAGGAAATCGAGGTCTTTAAGCCGAAGATTGTCGACACTCCCGCACCGGCGGAAAAGCCAAAGCTTTTCGATAATTTGAGAAAGCCGGAACTCATGAGTTTCGGCGTGCCGGAGGAGTGGGTCGAAGATGTTCGTCAGGCGACCGAAGATAGCCTGTTCGACATTATCGAACATCTTCCACAGGAAGCACAGGAAGCGCTGATGAAGCTAGCTGTTGGCGAGACACCCGAGGCGTCCAAGCCTGCATTTGTATATGCCGATCCCTTCAGCCACCCTGACGCGCTGCGCCGCTTCCGTGTGCTGACCAATTTGGAAGAGCTGGAACGCGCCCTCGACTATCCCTGGGAGAAATGGGCGGTATTTCTTCATCCTGACCAGCGTCAGTTTGTCGAACGTGACTATTCCGGACCGGCGCGAATCTCGGGCTCGGCGGGAACAGGAAAGACCATTGTCGCGCTGCATCGCGCCGTTGCACTCGCGCGTAAATACCCTGTGGCGCGAGTGTTGCTGACCACCTTCTCCAAGGCGCTCGCGAATTCTCTTACGGTGAAGCTCCGGCACCTCATTGGCAATGAGCCTGAAATCGCAAATCGCATAGCCGTACAATCGGTCACCGATGTTGGGTATAATTTGTATTCTGCTCACTTTGGCCAGCCGAATATTGCGTCGAAGGAGCTCGTACTATCGCTTCTAAACCAGGCTTCTGCAAAGGTTGGTGGTCATAAATTCTCATCTCACTTCTTGTTCGGGGAATGGAGTGAAATTGTCGATGCCTGGCAATTGAAGACCTGGGAGGCCTATCGAGATGTGACCCGGCTCGGCCGCAAGACAAGGATTGGCGGCAAGCAGCGTGAGGCGCTTTGGTCGATATTTGAGCATCTCCACGCAGACCTTATTGATCGGAATACGGTAACGTGGCCGGACGTATTCGGACGGCTAACGGAGCATCTGGCGCAATCCGGCGAGCGGCCCTTTGATTTCGCAGTCGTCGACGAGGCGCAGGACATCGGCGTTGCGGAAGCCCGGTTTCTCGGGGTGCTCGCGTCTGGCCAAACCGAAGGGCTATTCTTTAGCGGCGATCTCGGCCAGAGGATTTTCCAGCAGCCATTTTCCTGGAAATCTTTGGGGATTGACGTGCGCGGGCGATCTCACACGCTTCGTGTCAACTACCGGACATCGCATCAGATTCGTGCGCAGGCGGATCGCCTCCTGCCGCTTACACTTTCCGATGTCGATGGTAACGCCGAGAGCCGGCGGGGTACGATTTCCGTGTTTAATGGCCCGCCGCCGGAAATCCGCATCTTGGAAACCGCTGCAGAAGAGCAGAAGGCCGTGGGTCATTGGATCGCTGACCGGCTGAAAGAGGGTTGCCAGCCACATGAGATCGGCGTGTTTGTACGCTCGAACGATCAGCTCAAGCGCGCCAAGGAGGCCTTGAGGGCCGCTGACGCCCAAGGGGTAGAGCTAAGCGAGAAGATCGATTCCGAGATCGGCAAGGTGGCAGTATGCACGATGCACTTTGCCAAGGGGTTGGAATTTCGGGCTGTTGCCGTTATGGCTTGCGACGACGAGGTGATCCCGTTGCAAGAACGGATCGAGGCGGTTGCCGATGCGTCTGATCTGGAGGAGGTCTATAACACGGAGCGGCATCTGCTCTATGTGGCTTGCACACGGGCAAGGGACCGTCTTCTGATTAGCGGTGTTAATCCCGCATCTGAATTTCTCAATGACCTTGAATCTTAAGTTGCTATAGGGGAGAGATCTTTTGACGTCATTTCGCTTCATCCACACCGCCGACATTCACCTCGACAGCCCGCTCAGGGGGCTTGCCGGTTATCACGGCGGCGCTGCGGCGCGGATCAGGATGGCGACACGGCAAGCATTTGACACTCTCGTGGGTCAGGCGATTGACGAGGAAGTGTCCTTTTTTATTATCGCCGGCGATCTTTACGATGGAGATTGGCGCGATTATCAGACGGGGCTATTTTTTGTTGGGCAGATGGGCCGCCTGGCGAAGGCCGGGATTCCCGCATATGTGCTGTATGGCAATCATGACGCTGAGAGCCAGATCACACGCAGCCTGGTGCTACCCGGCAATGTCAAGGCGTTCTCCTCTCGAAAACCGGAGACGTTCGAACTCAAGCACCTCAACGTCGCCCTGCACGGCCAGAGCTTCCGGCAGCGCGACATTAAGGATAACCTTGTGCCCGCGTACCCGGCGCCGGTTGCGAATGCATTCAACATCGGCGTCCTGCATACTGGCCTTGGCGGCATGGGGGGGCACGCGGATTACGCGCCCTGCAAGATCGAGGAACTTGTGCACAAAGGCTACGACTACTGGGCGCTTGGTCACGTGCACGCGGGCAGCATTCTTCATGAGCGGCCTCATGTGGTGTTTCCGGGTAATCTGCAGGGGCGGCATATTCGGGAGACTGGCCCCAAAGGCGCCTGCCTGATCACCGTCGATGACGGTACGGTGACAGATGTGGCGCCGTTACATACGGATGCCGTGCGCTGGGCGCTTGTTCCCGTCACCGTGGACGGCTGCGGCCGGACTGCGGATGTTGTGGATCGCATTCGCCGCGCCATCGAAGACGCCGTATCCAATGAGGCCGATGGCCGATTGCTCGCCTGCCGCATCGAGATCAAGGGCCGGACGGATATTCACGGCCAGTTGCTTGCATCTACGGAACACCTTCTTGCCGAAGCGCGCGCCGCGGCCCTCGGGCTTGGCGATGAGGTGGCCTGGATTGAGCAGGTCGCCGTCGCCACAGAGGCCACTCTTGACCCGGCGGCGCTCCTGGCGCGTGAAGATGCACTGGGGGAACTCCAGCGCATGTTGGGCAGCGCCAGCGAAGACGCAACAGTGTTAGATCAATTACGGGCAAACATTGGTGAACTCGTGGGGAAACTGCCGCACGAGGTTCGTGCCGATACCGAGGACGCAGTTCTAAAGGCTGCGATCAACAACGACTATATGGGCTTGATTGACGCGGTGAGCGGCTATCTCATGGCGCGGATCACGGCGGAAGGACAATAGGTAATGCGCATCCAACGTCTTGATCTGCTCCGGTATGGCTGCTTCACTGGCGTATCGCTTGATCTGCCTGCGCACACCCCGGATATTCACATCGTGTTTGGGCCAAATGAGGCCGGCAAGTCCACTTCGTTATCGGCACTTGAAGATTTTCTGTTCGGCATTCCGCATAGCTCCCCACTCAATTTCCTGCACGACTATGGCAGCATGCGGATTGGCGCAGTCCTGCAAAGCAATGGTGAAATTCTCGATATCCGCCGCCGCAAGGGCAAGATGGACACGCTGCGCACACCCGGTGAGATGCCATTCCCGGCGGGAGATGCGGCAATGGCGCGATTTCTCGCGGGCGCTGACCGCAGCTTTTTTGCGCGGATGTTCAGTCTGGATCATGCGCGCCTGCGCCAGGGCGGCCGTGAAATTCTGGAGGCCAAGGATGAAGTTGGCCAGATGCTGTTTTCCGCCGGCACGGGCATAGCGGGTCTGCGGGATCGCCTGAAGGAATTGGACAAGGAAGCGGATGCGCTCTGGGCTTCGAAGCGCGCAGGCCATAGGGCTTATTATCAGGCGGAGGACCGCCTGAAGGCCGCAGATAGTGCGCTGCGCGAACACACGGTCACCGCCAAAAAATGGCAGGAGCTCCAGAAGGCTTTTGAGAGCGCCAATGAAGCCTACAAGTTTCTTGAGCAGGAGATCGCAGACAAGTCTGCCGGACAAAAGAAGCTGAGCCGCATCCGGCGCGTATATCGAAATGTGCGCAGAAGCGCTGAGATTGAGACAGAAATTGCAGCGCTGGGCCATGTGACGCCATTTGCCGAGGACGCGCGGCAGAAATTGGAAGCAGCCGCACAGGATGATGCAACGGCTGTGGCCCGCATAGAGACCCTGAACGAACAACTTGAAACTGCCCGAGAAGCACGTTTGGCACTGAACTATGACGAAGCGCTTCTTCAGCGCGCTGATGACATTCAACAGCTCCATGAACGGCGCATCCAGGTGCGCGCTGGAAAAGCAGATCTTCCCAGACGCCGCGCTGAGCTTTCTAGCGCCGAGGGGGATTTAAGGCGTCTCGCGGGCGAGCTTGAGTGGGAAGCGGCAGACATCGGCCAGTTGGTGGCCCGTATTCCTCCAGGCGCCAGGATCGCGGAGGTGCGCACGCTTATGACAAAGCGGGGAAAACTGTTTTCAGAAAAAGAGGGTGCACAGACCGCGCTGGTGGAGTCTGAAACAAAGTTCGCAGGAATAGAGCAAGAGCTTAAGCAGATGGACGCGCTGGTGGACGTGTCAACATTGGCAGCGGTTATCAAGGCTACCAGTGAAAGCAGCGACATCGCTTCGCGCATCAACATAGCAGAGGGCGAACGGCGAACGGCGCAGGCGGCAATGGTACGGGGCCTGCAGTCGCTCAAACCAGAGGTGTTGGAAGAAACGGCTTTAACTTCCATGTCTGTGCCGCCGAAGGATACGGTACAGACCCATCGTGATGATCGCCGGAAACTGGAACAGCACGTTGCGGAGTGCCGGGCGCGCATTCGTGCCGCAGAACAGGAACTGGTCCGGCATAAAAAAGCGCAAGACCGGGTTGCCCGCGACGAGCATGCGGTACCTCCTGAAGAGATCGCACGTGTGCGAAAACACCGTGATGCGGGCTGGTCCCTTATCCGGCGCCGGTTCGTGGAAGGCGCTTCTATCAGTGAAGAAGACGTCCAGGGTTTCACGAAAACAGAGGATGATCTTCCCGCCGCGTATGAAGCTGCTGTGCAAGGCGCCGATGAAACGGCCGACCGGCGATTTGACAAGGCAGAGGCTGCCGCTCGCCTTGCCGTGATCTCCCGCCAGATCGCAGAACAGGAAGACCTGCTGGAGAGCCTGCGGGGAGAGGAGATATTATTTGCGGCAGAAGCTGAGGCGCTGAATTCTGTCTGGCAGGAAATGTGGGCAGGTGCACCATTCTTGCCCCTACCACCGGATGCCATGCTGGAGTGGATGGGTACACGAACCGAGGTGCTGGATTATATCGAGCGCCGAATCACAGCGGAACGCCAGCTTATTGCCCTGCGCCAAGAGGAATCGGCTGCAAAGGGCAGCCTCCTGAAGCAGCTTGAGGCGCTAGGGGAAGTGCCGGGGGTTGTGGAGGGGCAACCGATCCGGGTCGTCCTGAAGGCTGCTGAAGATGTGCAGCGCCGGCATGAACAGAAAGCTGAGGAGCGTAACCGGCTGGAGAAAGAGTTGCGCACGGCGAGCGCCGATACCAAGCGTAAACGCAAGGCAGTCGAAACAGCCGAAAGCGCATGGTCTGTATGGCAAGGCCAATGGAGCAAAGCACTATCAGCAGCGGGATTGAGCACTGCTAAGGAACCCGAAGCGGTTCAGGTTCAGGCCGGCGCCATCGACCAAATGCGGTTGGTCGAGGTAAAGATCAATGATCTTCGACATGAGCGTATTGGCAAGATAGAGCGTGACGTGGCGGCCTTCGACCATGATGTTGCAGGAATCGTCGGTGCTGTCGCCACTGATCTTGCCAAAGCCGGGCCTGAGGACGCAGCCATCGAACTGGAGCGACGCCTTGATGATGCGAGGCGGATACGCGACCTCCAAACGGGAAAGGATGAAGCCATCGCTTCCCTCGAAGAGAAGATTAAGGAACACGAAGATTCGCGGATTGATACCCGTGCAATCATCCGCCATTTCCAGGAAGCTGCTGGCGTCGATACCATCGATGAACTCAGGACAGCCATCGAGAAGTCGGACAGCTTGCGGAATTTTAAGACGGAACTATCGCAGGTAACTAAAACCCTTGCCGACGAAGGCGATGGTCTATCGGCGGCGGAGTTGCAGCGAGAGTGTGACGCCGTCGATCTTGATAAGATCGCTGCAGACGAAGAAGCTCTCAGTCGGGTGTTAGAAGAGCGGCGCGAGCGCCTAATGGAATCGTGGGATCAGCTTACCGTAGCACGCCAGGCTTTTGAAGAGATCGGAGGGGATAGTGCTGCCGCGATCGCCGCAGCAGATCGCCAGGCCGCCCTTGCGGAAATGAAAGAAATCGCCGGGCAGTATGTGCGTGTCCGCTCGGCGACGACGCTGCTTCAGTGGGCCATCGACCGCTACCGGCGGGAAAAACAAGGCCCGCTTCTCAAACGCGCCGGCCAACTCTTCGCGACACTTACCAGCGGTTCGTTCAGCTCTCTGCAACTTGAGTTTGACGAGCAGGATCACGCCCATTTGGCAGGACTTCGCCCGGATGGCAGTAAAACTGGCGTAGGCGGGATGACAAGTGGCACGGTTGATCAACTCTACCTTGCGCTACGCGTGGCTTCTGTCGAAGATTTTCTTGAGCGCGCGTCCCCGCTGCCATTCGTGGCCGACGATCTGTTCATCAACTTTGATGATGGACGCGCGGCTGCCGGGTTAGCAATCCTGGGGCAACTGGCGCAGAAAACCCAAGTCCTCTTCTTCACCCATCACCAGCATCTGGTGGAAATTGCCCGCACAACATTAGGGCGATCTGTTTCTGTAATATCGCTACTTTAAGACGGCGGCGATATGACGCCACGGCTTCTTGTGGTTCATGTGCATCCTTCTCTGGACAGCAGGATGTACGTTCGCCGGTGGCTGTCGCTGTGATGTACGCGCTAAACCACGACATCGTATCCGGCGACTTTCTTCCTGATGCATAGAATTTGCTCAGAATGTGCCGCAAAGAGGTATCTCTAAGCAAAAAGCGGCCCCGGAGGGCTATATTTAACACATTGAAATCATTGAGAATTATCTGGAGCGGGCGATGAGATTCGAACTCACGACCCTAACCTTGGCAAGGTTATGCTCTACCCCTGAGCTACGCCCGCTCGCGCCCGGTACGGGTTACCGGGGGCTTCTTATCTCTCAAGCGGGCGCAATTTGCAACCCTTATCGCATGCGAACGCTGCCGGCCGGAATTTAACGGGTTTCGCGCCTCCATGCGCGCAGGGTTTACGCGATAATAGAAATGAAGGCCCGCTCCAGCGTGGTTTCATTTTGCTGTTCGCATAATGCCGCCGGCCCGCCGGAATAAAGCAGGACCCCGTTATGCAGCACGGCGATACGGTCACATAATTCCTCCAAATCAGTCAGAATATGTGAACTTAAAAAGATGGCATTGTTTTGGGCGCGGTAGGCCAGCATCTGCGTCTTGAGCCGGATACGCGCGCGCGGGTCGAGCCCGCTCATGGGTTCATCCAGGATCAATAGCGGGCAGTTGGTAAGAAATGTTGCCAAAAGCCCTATTTTCTGGGCCATTCCTTTGGAAAGCGCGGCAATCCGCTGATCCAGGGCGCCGGGCGCCAGATCAATGGCGCGCGCCAGATCATCAGCCTGATCACGCACAAATTTCAGATTATGAAATCCCAGCGACAGCCGTAAAAACTGCACCCCCGTCATGGAAAGAGGAGGGTGAAAATTTTCGGGCAGATAGGCAACCTGCCGCCGGCTTTCAGGATCGTCATGGGATGTGCCAAAAAAACGCACCGTGCCGGATTCCGGCTCCAGCAGGCTTAGCGCGGCTTTCATCATTGTGGTCTTGCCCGCACCATTGAGTCCGACAAGACCGAATATTTCTCCCGGATTGACCCGAAGCGACAGATTCTCAAACACGGTTTTTTTACCATGCAGGACGGTCAGGCCATTTATGTCCAGCGGCAGTTCCAAAATCTGTCCGTTTCCCGTCTATTTGCGTGTCTGGCTGTCTTCGGTTATCCGCAACTGATCAATCAAAAAAGTCTGATTGGGGCGAAGCCTGACAGCGATGGGGCTGGCGCCGGGGGTTGGAATGACGTTCATATCGGCATGATGCGCCGTGACCTTCAGCTGTTGCAGAAAGGGCGGAATGCTGTTCATGCGCACCTGCCGGTTGCCAAGCCACAGCGTCCAGTTGCTGGCGTCAGTATAGATCAGCGCCGACAGATGCAACCGTTCGATTTTCCAGCTGGGTTTGTTTTCCGGGATTTGCAGAGCGCCGTCCTTGCCCGCACCAGGCGTATTATTTCTGTCGCGCGGGCGAATCGACAGCGCCGCCTCAATGGACTGTTGTTCAGAAATGGAAAAAAGCAGGGAGCCTGCAAAATCCGCTTCTGCTTCCGCTTTTGCCTCCGATTCCGCGGCACGGCCGCCCGCAACCGGCGCGGCGGCAATCAGCAGCGTCATGGCGGCGCCAAATATCATTTGCAAGCTAGACATGTTTCATCATGATCCATCCGGCTGCGGGCTGTCCTGCATTGCCTGCCATAAAATCTTCAAGGATCCTTCCACCAGTTCGCTGCCCCCGCCCAGGCTGATTTGTGAAAGCAATGCAGCGTCCGGCGCAGAAATTTTTTCCATCTCCACTTCGGTAATGGTTACAAAGCCTGGCAGGCCGCGCTTAAGCGCTGCAATGAAATTGCGCAGGTCACTGTCTAGAAATCCGCGCATGTTGAGCGATATTTCCGATAAATTCAGTGTTTCGCTGCTATTGCCGGATTGCCGCAGAATGGTAACGGTTTTCACGGGTTCGATTTGATATTCGAGGCTGGATATTCTGTGCTGCACCCGCAGTGATTCCAGAATGCGCGCGGCATCAAGCCGGTTCTGCGGGCCTATAAAACCGCGCCCGGCAAGTAAATCAAATTTATTCCGGTCCTGCGCTTCACGGGCCTTGCGCGCGCTGAGATCATTCATCTGGATGTTGATGCTGATCACACCGTCATTCGCCGCGGCCTTCATCTGCTGAAAACTGGCAAGATCCGGCAACAGGTAGATATAACATCCGGCGCTGATTGCCAGGAAGAAAATCAGCGCCGCGGCAAACCTTTGCACCAGGGCTGATTGCGCGGCCTCGCGATCAATCATTTCAATCTCCCGGTCAGTTCTATTTTTGCAATCCGGTCTTCTCCGGAAATGGTCAGCACATTCTCACCCGGCTTAACCGTAAGGGTTTCTTCGGGCAATATACGCAGTGGCTGGCGTAAAATCTTGATCTTCATGCCGGGCAACGCCAGACGAAGCGCCTGTATCATCCTGTCTGCTTCCGCTATCGCCAGTTCAGCATCACGAAACGAGGAAAGGTCAAGGTTCAGAACAATCCCAACCTCAACCGGCGGCGTTTCAGCCGATTCATCAGCAGGCAAAGGCGGATCCTGTACCGGCGCCAGCGCAAGCTCGGGCGGATCAATCTCGATATCCAGCGCATGCAGCCTCACATTCCCGGAAAGGGCTGAGTTAATGACCGTGTACAGACTGTTCAGATCAATATCCGCGTTCTGCAACTGTGCCTGTATGGCGATTATGTCTCGCATTCTGGCAATGGGCATTGGGCCGCTGTCCAGCTTGCTGACTTCTTCATCATAGCGCTGTTGCAGCGCTGCGCGGGTGGATTCAAGCTGGAGATATTCCGCTTCAGTACGCTGAATTTCCCAATATATATTTGCCGAATAGAGTATGGCCGCCAGGGATGCCGCAGCCAGCGCGCGCGCGCCCCAGACATAGGCCAGAACCCTTGATCGCGCCTGACGCAGATTGAGGGCCCAGACAGAAAGTGCGGGTATGATCCGGCTTGCCCCCCAGGCCGCATGCAGCAGATCGGCAAAATGGCCGCTATCGTCGCGCGCGCCGCTGATCCCGGCCAGGCTTTCCGCTTCCGCCGGCGTATAAACCGTCAGCTTGCGCACGGGCAGTTGCACATTTTTCAGGGCCGCGCTGATATCGCTGCGCCCTATGAAAATAGCGTCAAGCCCAGCGGTGCGGTCAAACCCAAGGCGCGTAATATAATCAATGGTTGCGCCGATCTCGCGGCGCAGCAGGCCGGCAATCTCAGCCGGGCTCTCAATAGCGGCAGAACTGGCGGTCATGCGGGCAATCGCAAGACCGCCGTCGCGGGTGACGATCTGGCGAAATCCGCCCGTACGGTGATGCGTTATCAGAATATTCCAGGGGTTTGGCTTGGAGAGTTTCCCATTACCTGCATGCATTATCTGCTGAAGCAGTTTGACGGATTCTACCGGAAGCAGACGGATGTCACATGCCGGATTTTCAATTTGCGATAAAACAGATTGCCATTCAGTGATTTCAGGCGAAGCGGCGATGGATGCGAACAGATAGTCAAATCCCCGGATTTCGCCAGTGGACCGGCCAAGCTGCATGCCGCCTTTAAGTTCGGCGCCCGGAAACAGACTGTCCAGCTTGCGGGCCAGAATTTTCGGCCGGTCCAGTAGACTCACCGGCGGCAAACGGTCACGGCGATAAGTCTGACCCAGAACATCGTACAGCATGACTACTGGATATTTCGGGAATTCAGACAGCGCCAGTTTGGCCTGGCGAATATTTTCTTCGATGGTTCCGGTCAGAAACTGGTGAGAAACTATCCGGCTTCCGGACAGGCGGGCGATCAGCGCGCCTGTATCCCCGATCATAAGGACAAACCGTTTCAGCGCAAACAGCCGTTGCGCAATGCCTTCGATGTCCGTCAATGAGGGCACGTCAGCGTCCTAACCGTTTATGGCGCCCAGACTGTCATAGATGGGGCCAAAGACTGCAATTGCGATCCAGGCCATTATTCCCCCCATGACAGCGGTCAGCGCAGGTTCAATAAACGAGATCATGCCTTGTACCGATTCGTCCACATCGCGATTATACATTTCCGCAACATTATTCAGGGCGTCAGACATATTTCCCGAATCTTCGCCCACTTTAATCATGCGCAGAACCAGCGGCGGAAATTCGCCCGAAGACCGCATGGCGATGGATAATCCAAGTCCCGACTGCACACCCTCGCGCACCACGCTCAGCGCTTCGGCAATGGCAAGATTGTTCACCAGGCGTTTGGAGGCGTCCAGGCAGGTCAGTAATTCGATGCCGCTGCGAAACATGGTGGAAAACATATAGGCGAACCGGGCAAGGGCAATTTTACGCAGCACTATCCCGACAACCGGAATGCGCAGCAGATAATAATCTGTCTGATATTTGAAATCCTGCGAGGTTCTGCGCCCAAAGCTTACTGCCATAACGGCGCCGATTACCAGCACGGGCAGCATGAACCAGTAGTCACGAATTGCATTTGATGTTGCTATCAGCGCCTTGGTCATAAAGGGCAATTCGGTTCCGTTGGACTCCAGCAATGTGGTTATCTGCGGCACCACAAAACTCATCATGAAAATGACGACAAGCGTAACCACAACCCCGAGAATGGCAGGATAGCGCGTGGCTTTCTTTACTTTAACCGCCATATCGTCCGACCATTTTAAATGCGCGACCAGCTGACCGAAAGCTTCGCCCATCTGGCCGGTTTGCTCGCCGGCGGCGACGAGGGATTGAAAGATATTGCCAAACAGTTTCGGGTGCGCGGCAAATGAGGCGCTCAGACTGGCGCCGTCATTCACTTCCCGTGCTATTTGCGCAAGCGCGTCGCGCAGGCGCGGCGTGTCGGTAGAATCCCGGATCTCGCTCAGGCTTTCCATCAGCGGCACACCGGCGCGCTGCAATTGCTCCATATGCACGCACATCTGGATCAGATCACGAATCCTGACTTGCTTTTGCAGCACCTTGCCAATTCGCTGCTCCGAAACCATTTTGAATTCGATCAGGTCCAGACCGGATGATTCCACCAGCCCGTTCAGATCCTGCTCATTGGACGCAAACACTGTGCCCCGGATAATCCGGCCGGTCTGGTTTATGGCGCGATAGCGGTAGTCGGGCATGGCTCTGCTCACATGCGCGCGGTTAAATCGGCTGACCGCATCAGCGATTGCAGCGATATATCCCCCATAAGCACACGTTCAATGCCGTCTTCGGCGATGGAGCGCTGGCCACTGTTGCGCAGATAGTTGCGCATGGCCGTGCGGGTGGCTCTGGTAGCGATCAATTCATCCAGGCCATCATCGACATAAATGATTTCGGCAATGGCGGTACGCCCCTTAATTCCTGATTGAAAGCAGGCCTCACAGCCCGGCGCCTCCCACAGTGCGGGCGGATTTTCCGCATCAACGCCAAGCAGCCTGCATTCCTCAGCCGTTGCCACCCGTTCAACCTTACAGGTCTTGCAATTCAGGCCGACCAGACGCTGGGCAAAGACCCCGGTGATATTGCCGGACAGCATGCCGGGCTCCAGCCCCAGATCATATAATCTCGGCAAGGCCCCCAATGCGTCATTGGTATGTAATGTCGTAAAGACCTGATGCCCGGTCATGGCGGCGCGCAGCGCCATCTGCGCCGTTTCGTTGTCGCGCACTTCGCCGATAAAAATAATATCGGGATCCTGGCGTAAAATATTGCGGATGCCTTCTCCAAAGGTAAGCCCCTGATTTTCGCGTATCTGGGTCTGCCGGATCAAAGGCAGTTCATATTCAACCGGATCCTCCAGCGTCATGATATTGACTTTGGGATTACTGATCGCGGACAGCATGGCATATAGCGTGGTGGTTTTGCCGCTGCCGGTGGGGCCGGTCACGATGATGATGCCTTCAGGGCGTTTCAGAATACGTTCTATCTCATGCCGGTTGCGCCCGGAAAAACCCAGATCATCCAGGCTAAGCACAGCCTTCGCCTTGTCCAGTACGCGCAGAACAATATTTTCGCCGCCGGTGGTCGGCAGAACGGAAACACGAAAATCTATTTCGCGGTTGCCAAACCGCATGCTCAACCTTCCATCCTGGGGATGCAGGCGGTCGGCGATGTTCATGCCGCAAATTATTTTCAGCCGGTGCGACATTGCCGACCAATGCTCCTTATGGAAGGTGCGCACCTGTTGCAGACGCCCATCCAGCCGGTAGCGCAAACGCACAAATAATTCTTCCGGTTCGAAATGAATATCGGACGCGCCCAGTTTGACGGCGTCCAGCATGAGTGCGTCCACCAGCCGCACTAGCGGATGCGCATAGCCTTCGCGTTCTGTTGCAGCGGTTACGTCAAACTCACCGGTCTCCAATTCGCGCAGAATGCCGGCAACAGACATTTCATAACCGAAATTGCGGTCAATGGCGTTGACCAGATCATCTTCCATGCAGACGCGGGGTTCAATCTGGACGCCGCGCGGCAGATAGCGGCGCAACTGATCCATGGCCAGCACGTCGAACGGGTCCACCATAGCCACAACGGCTTTTTCTCCGGTCAGAGAAATCGGCAGAATCCGGTGTTGCAGCGCTACATTGCGCGGCACCAGCTTCACGGCTTCGGGGTCAATAAGGGCTTCGCGGATATTAAATGATTCAAATCCCGTTGATTCCGCCAGCAGCCGGGTCAGCATGTCATCGGTGATAAATCCGAATTCCACCAGAATATTGCCGACCATTTTCTCAGGCGCGCGCGCTTTTTCACGCAGCGCCACATCAAGCTGATCACGGGTGATCGCGCCCAGTTCAAGCAATCTGTCACCCATGCGGGCTGCGGGTTTGGGCTTGGGTGGCGCTGCCGGCTGCGTTTGGGGCTGAGCGGGTGCAGGGCGGGCCGCGCCCGGACGGTCATCAAGCATCAGCCCGCTTTTACCGGCAGGCACTCCAAATGGCGTTTGTTTGTCGTCCATGGGTTATCCTTCGGCGATTAACACAGGCTCATGCGCGCCTGAATGCGTTGCATCTGCGATCCTTGCCAGCACGCCGCCGCTGCGGCTTTAATCATCATCATCGTCATCATCATCTTTGTCTTTGTCTTTGTCTTTGTCTTTGTCTTTGTCTTTGTCTTTGTCATCGTCATCGTCATCGTCATCGTCATCGTCATCGTCATCGTCATCGTCATCGTCATCGTCATCATCTCCGCCGCCCGGAATGATCGCGGCGCAGATTGTATTATAATCATCAAATCTGGACGCGAGCAGCATATCATCGAAATAGTCCGCCGCCGCCGGGTCGCCCTGGAACGGGCCTTGCGAAATCGCCAGATGATTGGGATCCAGACAGGTGACTGTGGCGGGATTAGCGGCGCGATCGGCGCAGTTCTGTATTTCGCCGGTGCTGGTGGGGGCAATGGACTGTCTGGCAATTGGCAGCCAGCCGCCGCGCCCATTCGATCCATGGCTGATCAGGACAAACAGGGCGGTATTGGATGAAGGCTGCAACAGAATGGCGCCGGGCCGGGCTGTGTTTGGGCTGTTGCCGGTGCACATATTTTCGTTGATCAGTCCGGGATCAATAAAATAGCTGATCAGACGGCCATGCGGATCCGTGATGGCAGATTTGCTCAGGCCCAGCGTATTCCAGGGAACCACGCCGTCATTATTGCTGCCGGTGCATGCGGATCTTTCCACGCCGGCCGTGCTATCCCCATCGGCAGGACAGGGCAGGCGGTCGTTTTGATAGGCAAAGGCGCGAATGGCCTTTTCCACTTCGCTCAATTGTTCGAGTGTTGCCTTGCCGCTTTGCAATTTGACACTGCTCCGGCTCAGCATAACCGACCCGATTGCGACAATGCCTCCCAAGGCAATCAGCAGCGCCAGCAGCATGGGTATAAGCCCGCTATTGTCCCGGGCAAAACCCCGCCGCCCGATCATGGCTTGCATCCATAGGCTATGGTCAGTTGCCCGCTGGTGCGGAAACGTACAATATCGTCAAAGCCAATTTTGCTATCGCCGCTGTCGCGCTTTTCATAATAAAAGATGAGATTGACATCGCCAACCCCGGCAGGCGCCGACCCGTAAGATTTGCTGTTGATGGTTTCGGTCTCGGAAGCGGTTGTTAAAGGCAGGCGCGCCCCGCTTGGCAGATATCCGCCCGCTCCGTTTTCGCCGTGGCTTATCAGGACATAGGCCGCTCTTGGATCGGGGGGTGCGGTGTTACTGGCGCCGCGCACCTGCAATATGCCTGGGGTAAGGTTTTTAAACCCGCCGGAGCATTTCAGCTTGTCGTCGCCTTTGGCTACAGCGCTGGTGACAGCATAGCTTATCCGCCGTCCCCACCCATCCAGCACATCGGCTTCGGAAAGTCCCAGCGCCTGCCAGGGAACGCCGCCAAACGCCATTGTCACATTGCAGATATTGGCCGGGACGCCATTGCTTGCCGATCCGGGCCCCAAAGTCATGTTCGATGGACAGGGTATATCGTCATTATTGGCGGCATAAACCGCCAGGGCGTCTTCAATGGATTTAAGTTTGGACTTGGTTTCGTTGCGCTTGTTGTTATCAAGCATCGGCTGTAGCAGCATGCTGCCGCCGCCCAGCAACAGCCCCAGAATGGCCAGCACAATGGCCAGCTCGATCAGGGTGAAGCCGCGCCGGGCGATATTGTTTTCAGGTTTGCAGGGCAGGCGCATCAAATTTCCCTCGGGCCGATTCAGGCATTATTCCAATCATTGTTGTTAAGTATAATTGGTTAACGCACCGGATATGAAATCATCGCAAATGCCGCGCCGGGTTAATTGAACCGCAAATATGGCCGCCCCGGGCCGCCGCAACGCAAAAGGCCGGGGGATCCCCGGCCTCTGTTTTACTACAGATATGACAAGCTGTACCCGTCAGTTGAGGTCAATAATCAGATTGCACGTGCGGTTATTGCTCGCAGATGCGTAGATATTATCCGCCGCCGTGTAACAAGTGGTCGCAGACAGTGTGGCATTGGTGCTGACAGAGCCTGTATTGGGCTGGCCATCATCAAGGATGCGGTCGATCTGCAATGCCTGGTCCGGCCGCAATGCGCCAGCGGCATTGGTAATCGCGCCGGTAGCCTGTGCAGACAGACGCACAACATGGCGGCCGGTTGTGGCTTGATAAAGCACATGGAATCCCCCGCCTGTTACAGCATTGGGATGCCGGCTGCCAAAGGCGGTGGAGCCGCCTGCTCCAAGCTCAATATCGCCGATAAAGCGCGATACGGCCAATTGCTGCCAGAAGGCCAGATTTTCAGTAGCTGCGCTGACATCCGCTGAAAAGGGCGATGCGATGCTGGCGCCCACAATACCATTGCCTTCTGTCCCGCTAGCGGGCAGGCAGGGCGCGGCGGTGCAGGCGGGAAGCACACTGTCCGCCTTGGGGACATCGCCCGGCAGGGCGCCATATTTGTCCTTGAATGCGACGGTCGCCGCCTGATAGGCCTGAGTCTGCGACACCAGATTTTTGATCTCGGCATTGCCGATCAGCTCCTGACCTTTCAGTATGCCGCCAATGATCAAACCGATAATCACCAGCACGATAGAAAGTTCAACAAGGGTAAAACCCTTTTCCCGCGCGAATCCGGACCGGTCATCCGGCGCCGCAGCAAATTTGTTAAGTGTCTGATTCTTCATGGTTTGTTTCCATCCAGTGAGTCAAAAGCACAAAATTAAGGACAAAATTCCGCATCGTATAACCGTTATTACATACGCCATGTAGTCATAAGTAACTAGCTTTTTTTGCCAAAACACAGAAAAGCAGACGAATCAGTGATAGCCGTCACTGATGCAAGACTAGTTAAACAGCGTTAAGCTGTAACATGGAAGTGTAAGTAAAGTGTTTATTTACTCCCAGAGATTTTTCCCAGCCTGGTGTCAATATAATTACGAATGAAGTTTTGCTCCGCTTGTTGCAGGTCCGGACTGGTTGCTAAAATTGCCTCCAATATATCCCGCGCAGCTTCTTTTTCGCCAATATCCGCAAGCACAAAGGCCGGCATTTGCCGCGTCCAGATGGGCAGATCCGCAACTTGCAACGCGGCCAATTGATAGGCCAGTTCAAGGGCTAAACTTTGATCCTTGATGCGGTGGCGGGCCAGGTAAACGCTATAGGCCAGCCAGCGCCAGTGCTTCTGAGGATATTTTGCCGAAAGCTGTTGCAGATAGGTCACAATATGGCGCAGTTGATCCGGATTCCGGCTTTGTCCGTAATAATATCCGGCCAGAGCGGGGATATATTGACTATCGGGATCAATCTCGGACAAAAGGGAAAACCAGCCAGCAAGCCGGCCATAATCAAAGTCTTTAAGGGGGGTCATCTCCCCGGCAAAATCCCCCGCATTCTGTAAACCAAGCGCCAGGGCGCGGTAGGCAAACTGATCATCGGCAACACGCAGCGCGTCAGCCAGTGCGGCGGAGGGGGCGGCAAGCCTGACCACCCGCCACTCGTTGCGTGGCGTATGGGACTGCGCCCAGAACAGCATTTGCGTCAGAAGTCCGGCCAGTAAAACAACGAAATATTTGCGCGGCACATTGCGCAGGCTGCCCTGCCCCTGCATGGCTATAAACGCTTCCTGCTGAAATCAATGGCGGCAGCGCCGAGAACAAGCGGGATGAAGGCGAGAGTTTGCAGCAGGGACCAGATCAGGCCCGGCTCCTGCGCATTCCAGCCATAGACCAGCCATTCGCTTCGGCTGAACAGATCAAGCCGCGGAACAATGAAAGAGATGAGAATAAAGCCCTTGCCTAGCGCCTGATCCATCATGCCGCCCGTGCTGGCGTGATCAGCGAGGATGCCGAGCAAACCGCTCATGCGGGCAAGAAAGTAGAATCCGAGGCTCGCCAGCGCGGCGGTAACCGCGCTGGCGAGGATCAGTCCAAAGAACAATGTGGTCAAAATCATCAGGCTGGTTTCCAGCGCCATGCTGGCGCCCCAGACGAGCAAACCGCCCAGCGGCGGTCTGGCGCATATCCATAACAGGATGACTCCGATGGCGACGCACACAATGCCCATGATGACCATGCTGGCGCCATATACCAGAACGAAAGCGCCCCGCGAAATCGGCCGTGACAGGATCAGGGCGATTTCACCGCTGTCCATGGCCTGACGGATGTGAAAACAGATAAATATCACCATGCCAAAAATGATCAGTACACGGCTTCCGGCCCCAAAAAAACTGGCGGCCATTTCGCGCTGTTCAATAAGGGCGCTGCCGCTGAGGAAAGCGGTCAGCGCAGCGGCCAGCGCCATCATCACGGGCAGGGCCAGAAACAGGCGGTCCCGTAAGGCGGTAATCAGCATATAATGCAGTAAGGCGCGCCCGGTTGCGCTGTGTCTGGAAGGCGCCATATCAAAATGGCAATGGACGCCGGTCGCGTCCGAAAGTGCGGTACAGATCGGCATCCGCTTCGGTGGCGCCGCTATCCTCGATGATGGTGGCGCGCAGGAAAATAACCAGTTCCGACTGCCGGTTAAAATCACTGCGGGATTTGAAAAGATTGCCGATCAGCGGCAGACCTGACGCGCCGGGCATGCCAGTATCAACGGACGCGCCATTATCCTGCATCAGGCCGCCCATGACCAGCACCCGGCCGGAACGCACCGTCACTAGACTGTCGATTTCCTGCACCGCAATCACCGGCACGGGCGACTGCACCGTGTTGTTGGATGCAATCGACACGCCGGGGTCATTGACCGTTCCCGTGATGCGGGTGATGGTCGGACGCAAGGACATGGCGATTTCGTCCGTCTCGGCATGAATGGAAGGCTGTACGGTGATGATTACGCCTTCTGGAACCGTGCGGATATTACTTTCGACGGTGACCCGATCCGTATTTGTCGTTTCATTCGTTGTGCGCTCAAAATCCAGTTCAAAGAACACGCGGTTCTCCACCACCTTCAATACCGCGCTCTGATTATGCTGCACGGTCAGGCGCGGACTGGACAGTGTGCGCACCGTGCCAAACTGCTGCGCCAGGCTGGCCACCGCATCAATATCATTCTGATCCAGCGCCAGCGTCACGACGCCCGAAGTTGCGGCGTTGAGCCCGTCAAACGGGCCGGACTGGGGAACAACCACGGTATTGCCGAAACGCGCCGCGCCGGTTGCGGTTCCCAGCACGCCTGCCCAGTTAATGCCGCCTTCGTAACCGTCAGTCAGTTGCACTTCCAGTACCTTTGCCTCGATCAGAACCTGACCGGCAATCACTTTGCGAAGCTTGCGCAGATAAGCATCAATCATCTTGTGCTGACGCGCTGTGCCGTAGATATTCAACAGCCCGGCAATGCGGTTGAGGCTATAGGGTCTAAGCGCCGGATCTGTGGCGCTTGCGCCGGCCGGTCTAGCGGCTGCGGCCGGCGTTCCGGCGGGTACATTTCCAGCTGCGGCAGCTGATGGATCCGCTGCCGCAGCAACCGGCAGCGCAATATTATTGACAGCATCGGACAGTGCGCCAGGCGCCGCTGCACCGGCGGCTGGCGGGGTGGGGGTGACGGGCAGGGGTTCCGGAACGCTTGAGGCAGTGCTGCTAGCGGCAGGGGAAGCGGCGATGATGCCAGCGGAGGCGGCGGTGCCCGACAGCAGGTTCTCACGCTGGTCGCTGCGGCTCATCAGCATACTGACATTGGCTTCGAGTTCCTGCCAGAAATTATTATTTGACTGACTGCTGACTTCGCTTGAGGAACTGTTGCCCTGTCCGCCGCTGCCCTCGCCGCCGACCGCTTCGCCGCCGACAACGTCCACCGTGGTTGAAACAGAGCTTTTGGTATCGCGGATGACATTCAGATAATCGACGCGGTAATTTTTCAGATAGGGCAGATCGCGTTCGATGCGCAGCACATTGCCATCCAGATCATAGCGCAGATCCGCCATGTCCGCGATGCGCTCAATGACTTCTTCAAACGGGCGCTGGCGAACGGAAAAAATCAGGCTGCCGGTTATATGCGGATCCAGTTCCAGACCGACATTGGCCTGGCGGGCCAGCTCCACCAGAACTTCGCGGATAGGCACTTCTTCATTGACCGAAATCGAAACCGATCGCGCATTGGCGGGCAAAGCCAGATTGGGCATCGGCAACAAAGCTTCTTCCTGGGGGATGGGCGGCGGCGGTTGCGATGGATCCCCTTGCGGCGCACGGGGCTTCAGCGCCTCACGGTAATCCTCACGGGTCAGGCCGGCACCTCGGTCCTGCTTGTCAAAATTCGGCTGCGACATACCGCCACAGGCGCATAGCAGCACCAGACCGGACAGGCTCACGCGCCGGGCCAGCATCTTGATGCTGCGTGCGGCATAGGCGGAAAAATCAGCCTGTATCATACGGGCAATACTCTCAAAGCCCCGCATCTGTATTCCGGGGTTAAACAAATCATCAAAGTTAATTAGTTAATTATATTGGTTAATTATAAGTAAACAGCGTTAACCCCCTAATTCTGCAAAATCAATACAAATTCAGTTGCCGCGTTACTTGCCGGATTGCGCCGCCATTTCGGCCAGCAGATCCAGCGCGGCTTTTGCAAAGGCCCACATATTCTCTTCCCGGTTGGCGCTTCCTGTGGCCAGGATGATCGCCCGCTCAATGCGCTGGCCCGGATCCTTCGCCGATGGCGGGCCGCTGACCGCCACGACGGCATGGCCAGGCGGATTGCCATAGGGATTGCCGCTGGGACCGCTGGCGCCGGTTTCACCCACGCCCCAGCTGCTGCCCATTTTTTCACGAATATTGCGCGCCTCGAACAGGGCAAATTCCTGCGTGGCGGATTGCATCCCCTTGGGACGCGGCGGCAGAAGCGCCTTGCCGCCTTGCGCAGTATATATTATTCCGCTGCCGATATAAAAAGCCGAGGCGCCGGGAACCGCCACCAGCGCCGCAGAAATCAGGCCGCCGCATGCGGATTCGGCGACCGCGACGGTTTGCTTGTTGGCGATCAGTATCGTGGCGGCGGCGCTGGATAGCGCGGCCAGAACCGGCAGTGGCATAGTGGAATTCCTTTACGAACCAGGTGGCCGAATCATCGGATTTGCTTGACTCTACCCCAGTACGGGCCTAGTTTCCCATCCGGTCCGCCACATTGCGGGCCGTAATGAATGTCACACCAGTCAGCGAGGTTTCGCCCACTGGTGCTTTTTGCTTTGTAATATGGGCTGACCATTTATGTTCGAATCGCTTTCAGATCGCCTGAGCGGCATCTTCGACAAGCTCCGCAAACAAGCGGCGCTGAGCGAGGCCGATGTCGATGAGGCCATGCGCGAAGTGCGCCGGGCGCTGCTGGAGGCTGATGTGGCGCTGCCGGTGGCGCGCGACTTCATTGCCAAGGTGCGCACCCGCGCCATCGGGGCGGAAGTGGTCAAATCGATCACGCCTGGCCAGATGGTCATCAAGATCGTGCATGACAATCTGGTCGAAATGCTGGGTCACACCTCGCAGGGCATTGATCTGAACGCCCCATCGCCGGTGCCTATCTTAATGGTAGGCCTGCAGGGATCGGGCAAAACCACGACGACGGCCAAGCTGGCGCTGCGCCTGCAAACGCGCGATCGCAAAAAAGTGTTGATGGCCTCGCTCGATGTGGCCCGCCCCGCCGCGCAACAGCAATTGAAGATACTGGGCGAGCAGGCCAAGGTTGCGACCCTGCCGGTGATTGCCGGGCAGATGCCTGTCGATATTGCCAGGCGCGCCATGGAAGCGGGCCGTCTGGGCGGTTTTGATGTGGTGCTGCTGGACACTGCCGGGCGCACTCATGTGGATGAAGCCCTGATGGCCGAAGTGGCTGCGGTGCGCACTGCTGTCAATCCGCACGAAACATTGCTGGTTGCCGATAGTCTGACCGGGCAGGATGCGGTGAATGTCGCAAGCAGTTTTAATGCACGCACGCCGCTGACCGGGATCATCCTGACCCGTGTTGATGGCGATGGCCGCGGCGGCGCGGCGCTGTCGATGCGCGCGGTCACCGGCTGTCCAATCAAGGCGATTGGCGTTGGCGAAAAGCTGGATGCGCTGGAAGATTTTCATCCCGAACGTATCGCGGGACGCATTCTGGGTCAGGGCGATGTGGTCAGTCTGGTGGAGCGCGCCGCCGAAAGCTTCGAGGTGGAAAAGGCTGAAAAGCTCGCCAAAAAAATGCAGAAGGGCGAGTTCGATCTCGATGATCTGGCGGAGCAATTGGCGCAGATGCGCAAAATGGGCGGTATGCAGGGGCTGTTGGGCATGCTGCCGGGCGTCGGCAAAATGAAGAACCAGATCGCCGCAGCCGGACTTGATGACAAATTGATCAAGCGCCAGGAAGCCATTGTGCATTCCATGACCCGTGAAGAACGCCGCAAACCCAAAATCCTCAACGGTTCACGCAAACGC
>Ga0209867_1000076_pt1 | contig 28642 bp, 33 predicted proteins | sample GWRWmT4_4Nov14_FD_187197 | JGI IMG/M metagenome (GOLD analysis project Ga0209867, IMG submission 187197) | Sand microcosm microbial communities from a hyporheic zone in Columbia River, Washington, USA - GW-RW T4_4-Nov-14 (SPAdes) (version 2) | ecosystem: Engineered > Artificial ecosystem > Sand...
CGCCAAGGCGCGCATTGCGTTCCTTCTTGGCTTTGAATTCTTCGCGAAAGCCTTCTATGTCCATGGGTGAGCCGGTGATCTGCGCGCTTTCAATATCTTTGCCATAGCCGGTGATGCTGTGATGCGCGAACAGCGGGCGCAGCATTTCAGCCATGGCGCGCGGCAGGCTTTCAAACGCCGCATACTGGTTCGCAAAGCAGGTTTGCGGCGGATTTTTGCGCGGTATTTCGACAGCCTCGAGAAAGCTTTCCTTGCCGACATGCGGCACATAGGAATAATCCGCATGCCATTCCAGCGACGCCGACGCGCCGGTGCCTTCGGCCACGCCGTCATCGCCCACCACATTATTGACGCGCAGAATTTCCGCCACCGGATCAATGTCGCCGAACCATTCCGATCCCTTGATCAGATTGCCGAAACGAGTGGCGAAGCGGACCAGCTCCTGATCCGTGGGCGCGGTATGGCCGCGAAACACCAGCAGCTGATGATCCGCCAGGCTTTGCCGGATAACGCCTTCATCTTCAGACGACAGTTCAGCGTCGGGATTCCAGCCCCACACGATTGCGCCCAGTGGCGCATCAATTGGCTTCACTTCAATGGCCATGAGCATCCTCCCATTCTGGAAGGTTGATCTATTTATGGGCGCGGAGGCCCCTGTCAGCCTTCCTATAGATGGATATGCTATCGCTCCGCCGGACCGATGTAAACCGGGCTGTTCCAGCCCCAACAAAGAGCGCGAACCCGGGTTTGTCCAGCCTGATTGATTTCTCATGTGACATTCAAAAAATTAGCTCCCATATCATCAACGATGAAATCAAATATGGGAAGCGAGATGCCGTTTCAACTGGATACGCTGCTGCTAAAAAGCTTCATCGCCGTTGCGGAAATCGGAAATTTCAGCAATGCGGCGCGGATTGTCGGGCGCACCCAATCCGCCGTCAGCCTGCAAATCAAAAAACTTGAGGATAATCTAGGTTGCCAGCTTTTTGACCGTAAAGGGGAAATGGGGTCAGACTCGACTAAATGATCAAATATAACGCAAAATAATCTAGTCTGACCCCATTTCTCCTTCCCATTTCTCCTTCTACCCCATTTCTCCTTCTCGCAGGCACCCTGATCCGCCTTCCCTTATTCCGGGGGTATGCTAGCGGGCCGCCGGGCCGGTGTAAACCGGGCTTATTCCACAGCGGCCCCGGTCAACTTGCCATATGGCGGCCTAACCCGGCAATTGGCCACTATGGCGCGGCCACTTTATTCTTCATATATATCCCGCCGGTGGCCAATGGAGATGATGGATACAGACTGCGCCTCATGATCCATATGGTACAGCACCCGGTAATCACCCACCCGGAGGCTCCGCAAATGATGCAGGCTGTGCCGCAACGGCTTACCAAATCGCCCAGGATCAATCGTCAGTTTGGATTCGATCGATTTGCGGATGCGCCGCCTGACAGTCAGGTCCAGCCGCGCAATATCTTCGCGGATGACACTGTCCGCATAGCGCAGCTTCCACACCCGCTACTTCCATGCGTCTTCGTGGCTGATCCACTTTTTACTGGAGGCGAACCGGGCATCGCCATGCTTGGAAAGCAGTATATCTTCATGCAGTTCTAGCGCCTCGCGGATCAAATCCGCTGCGGTTGAAGAGATAGAGCGGCGCAGCCGCCCCGCCAGAGTGGATAGCAGCGCATTGGTCTCCTCATCGAGCATGACCTGAATTCTTGGATTGCCAGTTGTCATCGTTATGCCTCCACCAGTCTCCAACAGCACAAGATCAAGTGTACCACCAATTACACACTTTGGCAAACTGGCTCTTGTTTGGGCTTTTCTGGAGGGGCCGGTGTAAACCGGCGCTATTCCAGCCCGGCCTCGATCGTGTCCGCGACGGTGCGCAGGCCGGGGCGTTTGGCGCAGACCATCACCGCCATATTGCCGGGCGCATGTTCATTTTTCCACATTTTGGTATGCGCCTTGGGAATGTCGGCGAACGGAAACACTTCCGACATGCAGGGGTCGATGCGCCGGTTGATCACCATCCGGTTGGCCTGGCTGGCCTGTTTCAGATTGGCGAAGTGGCTGCCCTGTATGCGTTTCTGGCGCATCCACACAAAGCGCGCATCGAAGGTCAGATTGAAGCCGGTGGTCCCGGCACAGAACACCACCATGCCGCCGCGTTTGCACACCATGCAGGACACGGGGAAGGTCGCCTCGCCGGGATGTTCGAACACGAAATCCACATCTACGCCCTTGCCGGTAATGTCCCAGATCGCCTTGCCGAACTTGCGCACCTCGGTCATATATTCGGCGAAACCTGGGCCGTTGACCTGTGGCAATTGCCCCCAGCAGTTGAAATCATTGCGGATGATGACGCCCTTGGCGCCCAGCGACATCACAAAGTCGCGCTTGCTTTCATCCGACACCACGCCGATGGCGTTCGCGCCGGAAGTGGCGCAGAGCTGCACGGCGAAAGAACCCAGCCCGCCGCTGGCGCCCCACACCAGCACATTATCGCCGGGGCTGAGAATATGCGGCTCGTGCCCGTACAGCATACGGTAGGTGGTGGCCAGCGTCAGCGTGTAACAGGCGCTTTCTTCCCAGGTCAGATGTTTGGGGCGCGGCATGATCTGTTGCGCCTGCACCCGGCAGAATTGCGCGAAGGAACCGTCCGGCGTTTCATAGCCCCAGATGCGCTGGCTGTTCGAGAACATCGGGTCGCCGCCATTGCATTCTTCGTCATCGCCATCGGTCTGGTTGCAATGCACCACCACCTCGTCGCCGACCTTGCAGCGGGTGACCTTGGAGCCGACCGCATAGACAATGCCCGAAGCGTCCGATCCGGCTATGTGATAGGGCTGTTTATGCACGTCGAACACCGACACCGGGGTGCCCAGCGCCGCCCAGACGCCGTTATAATTGACCCCCGCCGCCATCACGAGGACCAGAACTTCCTGACTGTCGAGACTTGGGGTTTCTACAACTTCAAGCTGCATCGCCTGTTCGGGCGGCCCCTGCCGGTCGCGCCGGATCGCCCAGGCATACATATTTTTGGGCACATGGCCCAGCGGCGGAATTTCGCCAATTTCGTATAAATCTTTTAATTCTTGGACTTTAGCTTTTGCTTGCGACATGGGGTAAAGCTCCAGGGGCGAAGGTTTGCCTGAAATTAAGTCATAATGCCTGATAAAGCGCTTATGCGGCGCCAGTTCAAGCGATTTTTTGCACCGCAACACAGAATATGATATTTACGTGAAATTGACTAGAGGAATGGAACTTGCTCATGACCGCTGCAAAAAGCCCTGGAAAAGCCCCGAAAAAAGACGCGCCCTGGATTTTGCGCACCTATGCAGGGCATTCCACCGCCGAGGCGTCCAACGCCCTGTTCCGCAACAATCTGGGCAAGGGGCAAACCGGGCTTTCGGTGGCCTTCGACCTGCCGACGCAAACCGGCTATGACGCCGATCATGTGCTGGCGCGCGGCGAGGTGGGCAAGGTCGGCGTGCCGGTGGCGCATCTGGGCGATATGCGGGCGCTGTTTGATGGCATCCCGCTGGAGCGCATGAATACCTCGATGACCATCAACGCCACCGCGCCCTGGCTGATGGCGTTGTATATTGCCGCCGCCGACGAACAGGGGGCGCCGCGCAACAGCCTGACCGGCACCACGCAAAATGACATCATCAAGGAATATCTGTCGCGCGGCACCTATATTTTTCCGCCTGCCGCCAGCCTTCGGCTGACCTCCGACATGATTGCCTATACCTACCGCGAAGTACCGAAATGGAATCCGGTCAATGTCTGCTCCTATCATTTGCAGGAAGCGGGCGCGACCCCGGTGCAGGAACTGGCCTTCGCGCTGGCCAACGCCTTCACCATTCTGGACACGGTGAAAGCGGGCGGCCAGGTTCCGCCGGAAGATTTTGCGCAGGTGGTCGGGCGCATCAGTTTCTTCGTCAATGCCGGCGTGCGCTTTATCACCGAAATGTGCAAGATGCGCGCCTTTGGCGAATTGTGGGACGAACTGACGCTGGAACGCTATGGCGTCACGGATGCGAAACTGCGCCGGTTCCGCTATGGCGTGCAGGTTAATTCGCTGGGCCTGACCGAGCCGCAGCCGGAAAACAACGTATACAGAATATTGCTGGAAATGCTGGGCGTGGTGCTGTCGAAAGACGCCCGCGCCCGCGCCGTGCAATTGCCCGCCTGGAACGAGGCGCTCGGCCTGCCGCGGCCATGGGATCAGCAATGGTCGCTGCGCCTGCAACAGATTGTCGCCTATGAAACCGATCTGCTGGAATTTGGCGATATTTTCAACGGCAGCCATGAGATTGCGGCCAAGGTGGCGGAATTGAAGGCGGAGGCCCGCGCGGAACTGGCCCGCATAGATGAAATGGGCGGCGGCATAGCGGCGGTCGAATCCAGCTATATGAAACAGAAGCTGGTTGAATCCAACAGCGCGCGGCTGAACGCCATCGAGGCGGGCGATCATATTGTGGTGGGCGTCAATAAATTCACCGAGTCAGAGGTTTCGCCATTATCACAGGGCGCGGATGGCGGCATCATGACGGTGGATGAAACTGTCGAGGCGCAGGCGATTGAACGTCTGAAGCAGTGGCGCGCCGCACGCGACGGCAAGGCGGTCGAAAAGGCTCTCGCCGATTTACGCGCGGCGGCGCAATCGGGCGCCAACATCATGCCGCCCTCCATCGCCGCAGCAAAAGCCGGCGTCACCACCGGCGAATGGGCCGCCTGTTTGCGCGAAATTTTCGGCGAATATCGCGCCCCCACCGGCGTGGGCCGCGCGTCGCGCAGCGGCGGCGGCGCGGCGCTGGAAGATGTGCGCAAATCGGTCGAGGCGGTATCGGCAAAACTTGGCCGCCGCCTGAAATTCCTGGTCGGCAAGCCGGGCCTCGATGGCCATTCCAATGGCGCGGAACAGATCGCCGTGCGCGCCCGCGACGCCGGAATGGAAGTGGTCTATGAAGGCATCCGTCTCACCACCGCGCAGATCGTGAATGCGGCGCTGGAGGAAGGCGTGCATGTGGTCGGCCTGTCCATCCTGTCGGGCAGCCATGTGCCGCTGGTGCTGGATGTTCTGGAACGGATGCGCGCGGCGGGCCTTGGCGATATTCCCGTCATTATCGGCGGCATCATCCCCCCCGAAGACGCGGACAGATTGCGCGCGGCAGGTGTCGCCCGCGTCTATACGCCGAAGGACTATCAGCTCAACGATATTATGGCCGACATTGTGAAGGTGGTGGATACGGGGTGCGACAAGGCGGCATGAGGATTGAGCAGCGGGCTTCTGAAAGTGCCAATGGCAATCCCCGCATTCTGGTTGATCGGGCGAGTCGTGAACCGTATCGGACACTTTCCGAAATTGAAACGCCGGAGTTCTTCCTTGTGATTAAATGACTTAATCGGATCCGGCCGCATTTTTCCATGTAAAATCAGGTCAAACTTTTCCCGGGAAAATCTAGGCTGAACAGACATGGTTTTTTTCTTGGATTTTGTGGTGCGTTATCTGTAGGAATAGCCCCGGATCGGGAGGGCATCAGAATGCCAAAATCTGAGCAGGTAGAAGTAGAATCAGACTTTGCGTTAAATTTTCTGTCTTCAAAACTGGCTGACTTTATTGGCTATTTGCAGGAAAAAAAGGGTGGCCGGGATTTTCCTGCCCGCGCTGATATCGCGCCGCGTGAAATGCAGCAATGGCTGCCAATGATCAGCATGTATGATGTGCCCGCGCAAGGCGAAGAGTTTCGCATCCGCTTGATGGGAACTGCGTTGGGTGAGTTGTTGGCCAGCGGGAATTTGCACGGCCAACCTATTTCGGCATTGCCGCCGCTTGTGTATGAGCGCAAACTCCAGGCGCTCAATAGTGTATTAAGCACACGCGCGCCGTTACGCACATTCGTTGAAAGAACTGTGATACCGGGTCAGGATTTTCAAAGCATCGAGGCGTGCTATGTGCCTCTGTCGGGAAACGGCACTGACATAAATGTAATCATCGCGCTTATGCAGCTAGGCGCGCGTCCTTAGAGCAAAACAGGTAAAATTGCTCTATTGCATTTTGTGATCTGACTGAAACACACCCCCGGTGTCATTACCCGGCTTGTCCGGGTAATCCATCAAGCGCCTTCGCCGGAGGGATGCGGCTGGCAAAGAAGCCGTACACAAACGCCTGCGTGCGCGGCGTCCATGGATTGCCCGAATAAATCGGGCAATGACACCGAGTTTGTTGAGATGTTTCAGCCTGATCACAAACTGCTCTAAAATTCAGATCGGCCCTGTTTTACGGATCAGATGGAATTGCCTATCTGGCAAATCAGTTCCAGACCGGTTTTGCCGTACCTAATGCGCGCGCCGGCAGCGTCCAGTACACGGGCACATCCTGGATTGTGACCGGGGGCTTGAGGCGCTTTGCATGGCCCCAATCACTTTCCTCAATGGCGGATGCAATATCAAAGAAATTCTCTGCCGCAAGTTCTGGTTCCGCCGCATAGGCTCCCGCTTCTGTCAGCAGTTTTGCGGTGCGCGCCAGCGACAGGCGCGCGGTAAGGCTGTTCACATTATTCAGGCGTTGCGAAAGGCCATGAATGGCAGCAGCCGCCATCAGGTAGCCCGTGCCGTGATCCAGCGCCTGTACCGGTAGCGGTACGGGCAGTGCCGCCTGTTTCCAGCGCATGCCCGCTTCGGCGATGCCGCAGCTCATCTGCACCAGACTGTCAAAGCCGCGCCGCAGCGCCCATGGGCCGGACCAGCCATAGGCGCAGAGCGACACGTCGATCAGGCCGGGTGACAAAGCGCGGCGCGCCGCCGCATCATAACCCATCCGGTCCAGCGCATCGGCCCGGTAGCCATGCAGCAGTATATCCGCCTGCGCCAGCAGCGCCTCGAATGTGGCGCGTCCTTCGGCGGTCTTTATGTTCAGACGGGCGCAGCGTTTGCCCAGCGTGACTTCCGGCACAACACCCGGCTCGTCCCAATCGGGCGGATCAAGGCGCAGTACATTGGCGCCAAAGCCCGCCAGAAAACGGCTGGCGATGGGCCCGGCCAGAACGCGGGTTAAATCCAGCACCCGCACGCCCGCCAATGGGCGCGAGGCTGTCGCGCCGCGATCCGGCAATGGCGCGGGGGCGAAACTTTCCATATGCGCCAGCGGTTCCCTGGCCAGCGCGCGTCCCTGCGGATGCGCGGCCCATTCCGCCACAGAGCGCATTTCGGCGGCGCAGCCGCCCGCTGCAGCGATGGCCGTTTCAAGCTCCTGCTTTTTCCATCCCGCTACAGCGCCCGCCATGGCGGCTTTATCCGCATGATGGCCTAACACCTGTCCGGCGGCGGCGCGGTGATGCGGCGCATTGGTGTGCAGCCGGATCCATCCATCCGTCGTCTGATAATCTCCGGCGATCGGGTCCCAGGGCGCGGGCATTTGCCACTCCACGGGCCGGATGGACCAGGCAAACCAGAATGAGGCAAGCCGGCGGTCGATGGTCACATTGGGAATTTTTCCGCCACGGCATTGCGAAAGTTCCGCCATCGCCAGGCTCGCCGCGCCGATGGTGGCGCTGGCAAAGTCCGTTACCGGATAGGCCGACGCGAGCCCGCCTTCGCCGGTAAAATTCACGGCATCCAGTAATTCCGCCTTGCCCCCCAGTGCGCCCCAGGCGGCAGACAGAAATTCTCGCGCGCGCTGCGTCATGGGGAGTATTCCTTGCTGTGCGGATTATGCTTAGACTATAGGCGCAGATTGTAAACATAAAGGGGCAGGGGCATGGCGCGCAAGATATGGATCGAAGTGGCGATGAACGGTTCCTGGGGCCGCGACAAGCAGCCCAATGTGCCGGTGACGGTCGAGGAGATCATCGCCGATGGCGTCGCCTGTGTTCAGGCCGGGGCGGCCATTCTGCATCTTCATGCGGTAGACCCGGCGACCGGCAAACAGAATGACGATCCGGATATTTATGCCGCCATCATGAACGGCATCCGCGCGAAAACTGACGCGATTGTGTATCCGACCATGCCGATCCAGCTTTATCCCGGCTGGACCGATCGTTATCAGAGTGCGGATGAATTGGGGCGGCGCGGCCTGCTGGAATGGGCGGTGGTTGATCCGGGTTCGCTTAATCTCAACGCCTATGATTTCAAAACCAAACAATTGCAGGGCAGGGGCGTGGTCTATGCCAACACGGATGCGGAAATAAGGCGCGGGATGCAACTGGCGGCGCAATATCGCTTTCATGCGGAATATGCCTGTTTCGAACCGGGCTTTGTGCGGCTGGGCGCGGCCATGCACCGCGCCTACGCACAAGCGCCGCAACCGATTTACAGTTTCCGCTTCGCCGAGAATATGACCATGGGCCTGCCGCCAACCGAATGGGCGCTCGATACGTATCTGCGCCTGCTGGAAATGGAAGCCCCCGGCGCGCCCTGGATGGCGGCCAGCATGGGCGGCGATATTACGCCGCTGATCCCGGCCATTGTCGCGCGCGGCAGCGGCGTGCGCACGGGCCTCGAAGACGCGCCGATGGGCACGCGCAAAACCAATGTGGATTTAGTGAAGGAATGCGTGCGCGCGATCCGCGCGGCTGGCGGTGAACCGGCGACGGGAAATGATGTAAGGGGGGAATTGAAATAGTGTTTGACAAAATGTATCTTTTGGGATACGATAATCAATGAAAAGCATCCTTACCACCGGACTGTTTGATGACTGGTTTGCGAATTTGTCTGACAGAGCGGGCAGGATGCGGATTCAGTCCCGGATTGACCGGGCCGAAATGGGCAATTTTGGCGACTGCGCCCCCATAGGTGAGGGTGTTTCCGAAATGCGCATCCATTTTGGCCCAGGATACCGGGTGTATTTCGTACAACGGGTCAATGAAGTGGTTATTCTTCTGGCTGGCGGCGACAAGGCGTCGCAATCGAGAGACGTAAAGGCGGCGTTAAAATTGGCGCGGGAAGTGTGAGGAACAAATCTTATGGGCAAGATAAAGCTTTCACGATGGGATTCTGCCGAACATCTAAAAACAGATGCGGATATGGCGGCCTATCTTGAAGCCTGTTTTGAGGAAGCGGGCGATGATGCAGCTTTTATCGCACACGCGCTTGGCGTCGTCGCCCGCGCGCGCGGCATGACGCAACTGGCGCGTGACGCCGGGCTTGGCCGCGAAAGCTTGTACAAGGCGCTGTCAGCGGACGGCAATCCCGAATTTTCCACGGTGCTTAAGGTCATGACGGCGCTGGGAATGAAACTTACGGCTGTCCCGCTTACGCCACCGCCGCGCCGCAAACGCGCCACAGCAGCGGCGAAACGCTGACTTTATTTCACCGCCCGCGCCGCCGCCGCTGCAGAGCTGGCGTGCACACGGGCTTCGAAGACGCCCCGATGGGCATACGCAAAACCAATGTCGAGCTGGTCAAGGAATGCGTGCGCGCAATACAGGCGGCAGGCGGCGAACCCGCAACGGGGAATGAGGTGCGGGGATGATATTTTTTGCGCGGAAAGAGAATGTTGATATTTAGTAGTATATAAACTACAACGACCTGTAATGATTGAAGTTAAACAAACCGAATCGTTTCGCCTTTGGGAAGCAAAGCTGAAGGATCGGCGGGCGCGCACTATCATCGCCACCAGAATTATGCGCTTGGCTGAAGGATTGCCGGGTGATGTTTCTCCGGTGGGTGGCGGCGTCAGTGAGCTCAGGATTCATTATGGCCCGGCTACAGGGTTTATTTTCAGCAGCGCGGGAAAATTTTGATTTTGCTGCTATGTGGCGGGAGTAAGCGCACACAGGCGCGCGATATTACGCTGGCAAAAAAACTGGCCCTGGAATTTGAAACGGAGTGAACAGAATGGCTGAAAAACTAACAGCGTATGATCCGGCCGCTGCATTGGACAGTGACGAAGAAATTGCCTTTTTCATGGCCGACGCGCTGGAAACCGGCAACGCCGCCTACATCGCAAAGGCGCTGGGAATTGTCGCCCGCGCCAAGGGCATGGCGCAAATCGCTGCGCAAACCGGGCTATCGCGTGAGCAGCTCTACCGCTCCTTCAGCGAAAACGGCAACCCGACCCTGAAAACCACTCTGGCAGTGATGAAAGCACTGGGCATCGAACTGACGGCGAAGACTTCTGAAACGCATGTTTAGGGGGAAATTGGTAACGTGCCGTTTATTCTGATTGTTCATTTATGGATCAAATAATTTGGGGAAACAATTTGTGTCAGGCGGTTTACAATTAGGGTGACTGGTACTCCAACGAAGCTTCTTCAGTAGCAGATTTATCAGTATAAAGAATGTCGTTTTGAACCGCCCCGGGATTGCCGGGATCGAGGAGCCGACCGGCGGTCAGGCCGATGCCGGACATTACGCCACTCCCCGCTGCATCGCCACGCCATATCTTCTTTTTCGCGCTGTAACCGGGCAGTTTACGCCCCAACCGTTGCCTCGTCATAGGCGGCCTGGGCGTTCATCCAGCGTTCCTCGGCGGCAAGGATCATGCGCGCCAGATCGGCTTTTTGTTTGATCAGTTTTTGTGCGCGTTCGGGGGCCTCTGTGTACAGGCCAGGGCGCGACAGGGCCTCTTCGATGCGGCTGTTGAGGGTGTTCAGTTCCGCCAGTTTTTTCTCGGCATCCGCCACCGCCTGTTTCAGGGGCGCAACGCCGTTGCGTTTCTGCGCGCCGGTGCGGCGTGTGTCCTGTTTTGCGGGGGCGTCCTTATCCTTGTCCCGCGCGGTGGCGAGTTTGGGCGCGCTGGCGCGCCCGCCCTGCAACAGCGACTGGCTATATTCCTCCAGGCTGCCTTCATAGGTGGCGACGGTGCCGTCCTTCACCAGCCATAGCCGTTCGGCGCAGGCGTCAATCAGATGCCGGTCATGGCTGATCAGAATGACCGCGCCTTCATATTCATTCAGCGCCTGCGCCAGCGCCTCGCGGCTGTCCACATCCAGATGGTTGGTCGGTTCGTCCAGTATCATCAGATGCGGTTTCGGCAAAGTGATCAGCGCAAACAGCAACCGGGTTTTTTCGCCGCCCGACAGATCATCGACTTTGGTGGCGGCCTTCAGAAAGCCAAAGCCAAATCCGCCCAGCTTGTTGCGGATCTGCGCCTCGGTGCTGTTTTCGGGCATGGCGTCCTGGAAATGATCAAACGGGGTGCGCCGCCCGTCCAGCTCGTCAATCTGATGCTGCGCCAGATAGCCGATGCGCAGTTTTTTGGACATGCGCATCTGTCCCCGCTCCAGCTTCAGCTTGCCGGTAAGCAATTTGGCGAAAGTGGATTTGCCATTGCCATTGGCGCCCAGCAGGGCAATACGGTCTTCCATGTCAAAGCGCAGATTGAGTTTGCGCAGCACCGGCTTGCCGGGCACATAACCGACCTCGCCATTTTCGATACTGATCAGCGGCGGCGCCAGATGTTCGGGTTTGGGAAAATCAAACGGCAGCACCTGGCTTTCGCTGACCGCGGCAATGGGCTGCATGCGCGCCAGCGCCTTCAGGCGGCTTTGCGCCTGGCGCGCCTTGGAGGCCGTGTAACGGAAACGGTCCACAAAGGCCTGCAAATGTTTGCGCTGATGATCCTGTTTGGCTTTCATCGACAATTGCTGATCAAGTTTCAGCCGCCGCACTTCTTCAAACTGATCATAGCCGCCGGTATACATGTTCAGCCGGCCCTCATCGAGATGCACAATATACTGGACCGCAGTGTTCAGCAGATCGCGGTCATGGCTGACCAGGATGACGGTGCGCGGATAGGAGCGCAGATAGGACTCAAGCCAGATCGCGCCTTCCAGATCAAGATAGTTGGTGGGTTCGTCCAGCAGCAGCAGATCAGGTTCGGAAAACAGCACCGCGCCCAGCGCCACCCGCATGCGCCAGCCGCCTGAAAAGGCGCTGCATGGCTGTGCCTGCTGTGCCGCGTCAAAGCCCAGGCCCTTGAGAATGGCGCCCGCCCGCGCGGGCGCGGTATGGGCGGAAATATCGGCCAGCCGCGTATGGATAATGCCAATACGGTCCGGGTCGGTTGCCGTCTCCGCCTCGGCCAGCAAGGCTGCGCGTTCCGTGTCCGCCGCCAGCACCGTATCCAGCAGGCTGGTCTCGCCGGTTGGGGCTTCCTGCGCCAAAACGCCGATGCGTGCGCCGGGCGTGATGTTCAGACTGCCGGCATCGGGCGAGATTTCGCCGGTGATCAGGCGTAACAGGGTGGATTTGCCCGTACCGTTACGGCCAATAAGACCCACGCGCCAGCCATCGGGGATGGCAAGCGTTGCGCCCTTGAACAGGGGCCGGCCCGCAATATTGTAGTTCAGATCATTGATGTGCAGCATGAGACGGGGCTTGTAGCATGGGCCAGCGCCCGGGCAAAAGAGGGAAAGCGAAGAAAGTGGCCAGTCTGATAACTGGCACATTCATTTAGATGCCAAATATCGAACCATTTCGCGCCGCCCCGGCAGGCAGGCAGCGGCGTGAATTTTAAATACAGCATTTAAACGGCGGCATGTTGCGCTATGATGACGGGCCATGCCAGACAGATCCCCCCTTCAGATTCTCAAGCAAACCTACGGCTATGACGGTTTTCGCGGCCAGCAGGCGGAAATCATTGATCATGTGATTGCCGGCGGGAATGCCTTTGTGCTGATGCCGACCGGCAGCGGCAAGTCGTTATGCTATCAGATACCGGCGCTCGCCCGTGATGGTGTGGGCATTATCATTTCGCCGCTGATTGCATTGATGCAGGACCAGGTGGCCGCGTTGCAGCAGCTTGGCATCCGGGCGGCCGCGATCAATTCCAGCATGACGCCAGCTGCCATTGCGCAAACCCTTGCCGCCATCCGCAAGGGCGCGGTCGATATGGTCTATGTGGCGCCTGAACGGCTGTTGATGGAAGATTTTCTGGATATTCTGTCGCAATCGCCGATTGCGCTGTTTGCGATTGACGAGGCCCATTGCGTGTCGCAATGGGGGCATGATTTCAGGCCGCATTATGTGCAGCTTTCCCTGCTGGCCGAACGTTTCCCAACTATTCCGCGTCTGGCGCTGACTGCGACCGCCGATACGCCGACCCGCAAGGATATTATCGGCCGGCTGCAATTGCGTGATGGCAGAACCTTTCTGGGCGGGTTCGACCGGCCGAACATTCATTACAGCATCGCAATCAAGGATAATCCCAAGCAGCAGCTATTGCGCTTTATCCGGGAACATCATCCGGGCGATAGCGGCATCATCTATTGCCTGTCGCGCAAGGCGGTGGAGGAAACGGCAGAATGGCTGTGCGATGAGGGCTTTCTTGCGCTGACTTATCATGCGGGCATGACCGGTGAGGCCCGCGCCCGCAATCAGCAGAAATTTCTGCGCGAAGACGCGATACTCATGGTGGCGACCATTGCCTTTGGCATGGGCATCGACAAGCCGGACGTGCGTTTTGTGGCGCATATGACCATTCCAAAAAATATCGAGGCCTATTATCAGGAAACCGGCCGCGCCGGGCGTGACGGGCTGCCCGCGAACGCGATCATGTTTTACGGCATGAGCGACGCGGCCATGCAGCGCAGCTTTATCGAGGCAGGCGGCGCGCCGGAACATCAAAAACGCATCGAGCATCAAAAACTCAGCGCGCTGCTGGGCCTGTGCGAGGCGGCGGGGTGCAGGCGGCAGGTGATGCTGGATTATTTCGGGGACGCATCCGCGCCCTGCAATTATTGCGACACTTGCCAGTCCCCGCCGGAAAGTTTCGACGGCACGATTGCTGCGCAAAAAGCGATTTCCTGTGTGTGGCGCACCGGCCAGCGTTTCGGGGTAAATTATCTGATCGATATATTGCTAGGGAAAGGCGGTGAACGGGTAAAGGCATTTGGCCATGATCAGATCAAAACATTCGGCATTGGCGGCGAATACAGCAAAAATGACTGGCAGGGCATCTTCCGGCAACTTGTTGCGCAGAACCTGTTATCGGTTGAAATTTCTGAACATGGCGGGCTTAAAATCACGCCGCAGGGGCAGGCGTTTCTTGAACAAAGACAGCAATTACGGCTGCGCAAACCCGCCGCGCCAGCTCGCAAAACTACGCGCCAGACGTTACCGGCGCCTGTTACAGAATTGCCCGGCACAGCGCGTACGCTGCTGGATGCGCTAAAAGCCAGGCGTATGGAGCTTGCCCGCGCGCAGAATGTGCCGCCCTATGTTATTTTCCACGACAAGACCCTGGTTGAAATGGCCAGTCACAAACCCCGCACGCCAGATACGTTACGCCTGATCAGCGGTGTCGGTGAAATGAAATTGCAGCGTTACGGCCCGCAATTTCTGGAGGTTATTTTGCAGCATGCGTGACGGATCCGGGATAAGAGCATGTCTTGGGAGATATTCTTAGGCCGTCCCTTATATGTGTGATTAGCTGCTTTTGCGCGCGCGCAGCTAATGCAGGGGGGCGTCATGTGTTTTTCAGCCGAAGCAAGTTTTATCGCCGCCGCCATTCTTGCGCCAGCGGGAATGGCAGTGCTTTGGCGCGCCTATAAAACGGACTGGCGGTTGGTTCCGGTTGCGGCGCTGCCGCTTTTGTTTGGTGCGCAGCAGGCCCTGGAAGGCGGCATATGGAGCGTAGATGACGATGCGCATCTGGCGGCGCAACTTTCACTTGCCTATATGTTTTTTTCCTGGCTGGCATGGCCCGTATGGACGTCATTTTCGCTGTATTTTCTGGAGCCGGTACCGCGCAAGCCGCTGTTTGTTATTTTCGCCATTTTCGGCGGCATATTTGGCGGCGCGCAATATTTTCCATATTTTGTTCACGCGGACTGGCTGGCGGTAAAATATCTGGGATACGCCATCAGTTATGGGGAGATAGAACTGTTTGATTATATACTCGGCCGCTCGGTAACATACACGCTTTACGTGGCCCTTATAATCGGACCGCTATTGCTTTCATCGCATAAACATATCAGAATTTTCGGATTACTGGTTTTTGCGGTGCTGATCATTACCTATGTATTTTTCGCTTACGCCTATATATCGGTATTCTGTTTCGGCGGTGCGCTGATGTCGCTTTATCTGGTCTGGATGATTTTTAGCGGCAGTCTGCGATTGCCTGGCGCCGCAACGGCAAATGGGAAAATTGCTGCTTTGGCATAGTTTTTCTGGGAGCAAGCAGATGATGCATAACGAGATGCTGGGGTATGGCTTCAGTCACTGGCTGATATTCGTGATCATGGCCGCTTTGATACTCTATCCGGCCGGCAGGATCCTTGCCCGCATGGGTCTGTCGCCTTTCTGGTCTGTCCTGGCGATGATTCCGTTCCTCAATCTGGCGGGTCTTTGGCTTCTCGCTTTCATCGCGTGGCCGCGCGCCGGCACGGATGTCAAGTAAACTGCCGGAGCAAACCGTCCGCTTGATCAGGGCTCATGGCCGGGATCAATTTGGGTATAGAGTGTCATGCCGTTATATTTCAGCCAGGAGGGGGTTTCAGTGATCCGCACATTTTTTTCCCGCAGCAGCCGCATTTTTCTGATCCTGTTCTTCGCTATGGGAGTGGCGGCCTGCGACATTAACGCCGTGCCGCGCAATGATGAGGAAGTCAAGGCCGCCTGGAGTGAAGTACTGAACCAATATCAGCGGCGCGCCGATCTGGTGCCGAATCTGGTCGAGACTGTCGCCGGTTACGCCCGGCAAGAAAAAGAAACCCTCACTGCGGTGATCGAGGCGCGCAGCAGGGCGACGCAAGTGCAATTGCCGCCTGATATTCTTACCAACCCCGAGTCATTCAGGCAGTTTCAGCAAAGTCAGGCAGCCCTTGGCGGCGCGCTGGCGCGTCTTATGGTGGTGGTGGAAAAATATCCCGAACTGAAATCAAATCAGAATTTCCTTTCACTGCAATCGCAGCTCGAAGGTACGGAAAACCGCATTACCATTGCGCGGCGCGATTACATTCTCAGTGTGCAGAAATATAATACCGAGCTTCGCACCATTCCCGGACGATGGGTTGCAGGCGTGCTGTATCCGGAGGCGGAGGTCAAGCAGACCTTTGATATTTCCGGAGAGGCGAAAGAGGCCCCGAAGGTCAAGTTTTGAGCATGCGTTCCATCCGCGACAGGAGAACCGCCGCATGGGCCATTCGCAGCGCGGCGCTGTTGCTGTGCGTCATCCATATTGTGGCCGGGTTGCCGGCCAGTGCCGCGGAACCAAAATTTCCGCAGCTTACTGGCCGGGTGGTTGATGAGGCCGCGCTGCTTTCCGTGCCGGTGCGGGATCGCATCACAGGGTGGCTTGCGGCGTTCGAGCGCGCCTCAAAGCGGCAGCTTGTGGTGGTGACGGTGAAGGATCTGCAAGGCTATCCGATTGAGGATTTCGGCTATCGCCTGGGCCGTGTCTGGGGCATTGGCGAAAAAGATAAAAATACCGGCGTCATTCTGCTTGTGGCGCCGAACGAACGCGCCGTGCGTATTGAGGTTGGCTATGGCCTTGAAGGGGAACTGACCGACGCTATCAGCCGTGCCATTATTGAGCGGAATATTCTGCCCGCTTTCAGACAGGGCAATTATGAGCAGGGTGTGATTAACGGAACCGCTGCGATCCTTAAAGTGCTGGGATGGGATGGCGAAACGCCCGGCGCCGTGGTCCCTGCGCCAGAAAGTCAGCAAGAGCTTTCACCCTTATCGCTGCTGATCCTGATTATCCTGTTTGTCATCTTTCGTTTTGGGCGGCATGGTATCTTTTCCGGGCGTCACGGGGGCGGGGTATGGGGTGCGCGTTCACGCGGCGGTTTTTCAGGCGGTGGCGGCTCGTTTGGCGGCGGCGGCGCTTCCGGGCGATGGTGAATATGATAAGCAAGCTGACCGATGAGGAACGCAACCGGATAGAGTTAGCGGTTGCCGCTGCCGAAACGCGCACCTGTGCGGAGTTCGGAGTGGTTGTTGCCGGGGCAAGCGATGACTATGCGCCGTTTCCCCTGCTTTGGGCGGGCCTGCTGGCGCTGGTGAGTGGTGGTGTCATTGCTGCCGCTGCTCCGATGACCAGCTTGAGCCTGAGCTTTATGATTCAGGCAGGTGTCTTCATCGCCGCCGGCCTGCTGCTGCACCTTAAAGGCGTTCGGCCTCGCCTGGCTCCAGCCGCACTACAGCGCGCATATGCAGCCCGAATGGCGCAATTGCAATTCGCCAGCCTTGTCAATGCGCGTACCCGTGGCGATATTGGCCTGCTGATATTCGTATCTCTTGCCGAGCGGCATGTTGAGATCGTGGTGGATGACGGCATTGCGGCGCGCATTCCGCAAGCGGCGTTTCAGGGCATTGTGGCAGAGTTTATCCGCGACGTTCACCGGGGGCGGCTCGCTGACGGTTTCATTGCGGCGATAGAAGGCTGCACGCTGCTGCTTGAGCGGCATTTTTCTGCCCGCCCGGACGAACCGGATGAAATTTCCAACAAGGTGACGGAAATTTGAAGCAGGCATTTCCGGCATTGATCCGGGTTAACGCATCTATTGCGCCTGACGGGATATTCCGGCCGCCCCCGGGTGATTATGGCAATCCGTGCCGGCCAAAATAATTCGATCAGAACAGAAAACACATCGACCCTATTTTACGGATCAGATGAGATCGACAGTGGCGATTCCATCTGATCCGGATAGGGTCTAGCGTTGGGGATCAAGCCGTGTGGTGATTGCCGGTCAGCTGCACCACACTGGCTTGCGGGCCTTTTTCGCCAGGTTCCTCGGTGAAACGCACTTCATGCCCTACTTCCAGTCTGTCGAACTTCGTGCCGGTTACGCTGTTGCGGTGAAAATATACCTCGCTGCCGTCCGGGGTTTCGATGAAACCATAGCCTTCATAATAGAATATGCGGGCGATACGTCCATGCGGAGGCGCCGCATGCAGTTTGACATTATTTTCGATCTTGCGGTCCTTGTCCTGCAATTGGCGGCGCGCCGCCGCGAAGGCGTCACGGATCGCCACATAGACATCTTCATGCGCGTGATCCTTGCCAGGATTGCGCTGCGCAGCGACCTCGGCGCCGCCGGGAATGGCCATGAAAATTCTCACATCAAACAGGCCGCCCTGACGCTTGTGTTTGCCGGGTGCCGTGATGGCTACCCTGCATGAGGTGATGCGGTCATGGAAACGCTCCAGCCGGTTGATTTCCTTTTCAACCCGCGCACGCACGGCGTCCGACGGGTCCATGCCGTCAAATGTAATTTCATAAGGGACTTGCATTTTCGGCCTCCGGTCAGGTTGGTCCTGTGATTATACATTCTGCCTTCAAGTCATTCTTTCAACCCCGCACTTGATAAATATGTCATATGACCGCCCCGCGCATTGATATCAGTCAAAGCCTGTTATCTGGATTTTTCTGGCCGGATGATCGCAATTCGCCTGACCGGGCCAAAAAATGCGGACTGCTGTGTGCCGGGCCACTGGGCCCTGGAACAATTTCCCCCGTTCAGCAGATGGGGGTGCAATCTGCGATTCCCGTTGCCCGGGCCGGATGAGCCATTTATTTTTTCGTATGGAAGCCCCGCCAGCCCGCATAGGCATGGCTGTTTATCCTGCCCTTTAACCCCGTTCAGCTTCCAACAGATGCCGGGCGAACGCGGGTGGGGGCCTGCCAGGAGTGCCGGCCTGCCAGGCGATAAACAGATCCTTGCGCAGCGGCGGATCGGCGAAAGGAATGGCCCGCAGACTTCCCGCGCGCACTTCGTCTATGACGGCGGAAGCAAAGACCAGAGAAATACCGATCCCGGCTTTTACCGCCTGTTTGACGGCTTCGGTGCTGCCCAGCTGAAAGGCAACGCGTGGCATCTTTACGCTATCGCCGAAATACTTGGCCAGCAGTCTGCCAGTGCCAGTCCCAGGTTCCCCGCCAAGGAGTTCCAGTTCGGATAGCTGCATGGGATGAATCCGGGTTTGCGACGCCAAGGGATGCCCGTATGCGGTGATCATAACGACTGGCTCGCTTTTCCAATGCGCGGCGCGGCATCCGGCGCGGCCATCCCACCACTCCATCACAGCGACATCAACTTCATTGTTTTCAAGCATATCCGCGATTACCGGGTTACGATCAATTACCATATCGAAAGCGGATGGATCGCGCCCCTGAAGATATGAGCGGACATAAGGCTGCAGCAGATAGATGCCAATATTGGAACTGGCTCCGATCCGCAGGCGTTTCTTTGAAACAGCGGTTAGCGCGCGATCATTAAGGCGGAGCATGCTTCTGGCGTAGGGCAGAAAATTGGCGGCCTCCCGTGTTGGCTCACAGCCTGTCCGCGACCGGTAAAACAGCGGAGCGCCAAGCTGCTCCTCCAGCTTCTGAATGTGCAAGGATACAGTCGGCTGAGCGATCTGAAGCCGTTCGGCGGCTGTCTGAAAGCTTTTATGCTCTATTAACGCAATAAACGTCTGTATACGTACTAAATTAAGCATGCGGGTCATGCCGCCTTTGCCGGATTGTTGGCGGCGTCCATCGGCTGCCTGCCCGACAACGCCTGCAGGATATTTTCCGCGGCCCGCATTTCGATTTCCAGCCGCACCTTTTTGACCGCCGATCCAATATGTGAACTGAACAATGTGTTGGGATGGTTCAGCAAGCCGGGATCGATCTGGCGCGGCCTGTCTGCGCGCGCCCAGTCTTCCATCTCAAACACGTCAGCAGCATAACCCTGCAGGCGGCCATTGAGCAGCGCCCTCAGGACGGCTGCCTCGCTGACAACCGATCCACGGCAGGGATTAATGAGATATGCACCCTCCTTCATCAGAGCGAGAGCCTTGTCGTTAATGACGTGAACGGTATCGGGAGTGAGCCGCAACGCCAGGATGATGATATCCGACTCGGTTAACAAATCGTCCAGGCTGCGCCAGACAATCGTGTGGTCGGCTTCAGTATCGGGAACCGGAGCCCTGTCGGTGTATAGCAATGTCGCGCCCCAACCGTTCAGCCGGCTGGCAATGACTTGTCCTATTGCGCCCATCCCTACAATGCCGACGGTGGAACCGCTGATCCCCAGGCCATAAAATTCCGGCCGCCAGCCAACAAACTTGCCGGAACGCACTTTGGCGTCAGCCTGCATCAATTTGCGCGTAAGCGCGATCGTGAGGCCAATGGCCAACTCGGCCGTTGGCACAGTCAGCAGATCCGGGACAAAGCTTAGCCAGACGCCCCGGGTCTCGCAGGCCTCCGCGTCGAAATTATCATAGCCTTTAAGGGCCGCGCCGATGATCTTCAATTTTGGACAGGCGGCCAGAAAGTCGGCGTCAACCCGATCCGGCATAAAGGCCATCATGGCGTCCGCTTCGCTGACGCGGCGAAGCACTTCTTCCGGCGCCAGACTCTCCGCCGTTTGATTGGCGACAATTTCGCAATGGGGGTCCAGATAATCCAGAACTTCCTGATGTACCTTATGGGTGATGACAAGACGAGGCTTCACGATGGCAACTCTTATTTGAATTTTTGGCGAAGACGGCCGCTGAGACTATCGACAAGTGTGACCATTGCCAGGATCACCAGCAGAATTGCGCTGACTTCCTGATACTGCATAATGCGCAGCGATCCCATCAGTTCAAAGCCGATGCCGCCCGCTCCAACCATCCCCATTACCGTGGAGGCGCGGAAATTATATTCCCAGCGATAAATGGAGACGTCTGCAAACTGTGGCAGCACCTGCGGCAGGACAGCATGGAACAGAACCTGAAGCGGCGTTGCGCCTGCTGCGCGCGCGGCTTCAACGGGCGCCTCATCCACATGTTCTATGGCTTCGGCATAAAACTTGCCCACCATCCCCACCGAATGCAGGCCAAGCGCGAGAACGCCTGGCAAAGCGCCAAAACCAACTGCGGCGACAAAGATGATGCCCAAAATCAATTCAGGCACCGACCGCAGTGCATTGAGCAATGTGCGGGCAATCTGGAAGATAACCGGATGCGGCGAAGTATTGCGCGCGGCAAGAAATGCCAGCGGAAATGAAAAAATTACCGCCATTGCCGTTCCGGCGACGCTCATTGCCAGTGTGTCCATAAGCGGCTTTACCCAGTCCCGCGCATTGGCAAAATCGGGCGGCATTGCTTCGCTGGCAAGGGTCAGGATAGCCGGGATCCCGTCGGACAGGGTCTCGAAATCCAGCAGGCCGACATACCAGAATGCGGCGAGTACGAGCAGGAACAGCAAAACAATTTGGGCGGCCTGACGTAACCAGGCCCGCCCATATAGTTCCAGATAATTGCTGTTTGCGCCGGCTTCAGTGACAGCGGTCATCATTTTCATCAGATTCAGAATTTCGCAAGGTCGAGATCAAGCAATGTGGCGAGATCACGGATGACGTCATATTCCTTGTCCATGATTGGCGAAAACCCTTCAGCCTTGAAGTTCTTCAATACTTCGGGATCCTTCATGTTCACGAAGGCAACACTGATTTTGTTTTTCAGTTCCGGCGCCAGATTGGAACGCATGGTCCATGGATATTGCGGATATTCCTTGCTGTATCCAAGGATCTTGACCTTGGTGGGGTCTACTGTTTTTTTCTCGACCAATGATTTCCAGATCACTTCGGACAGACCGCCCGCTTCCGCATTGCCGTTGACGACATTTACCGCCACCGCATCATGTGCGCCAACGAAGTTTTCCTGATAGTCCCTGTCATGGAGCAGGCCTGCTTCCGCCAGCATCGACTTGGGGATCAGATGGCTGGAGGTCGAGGCTTTATCGCCAAACACAAATTTCTTGCCTTTGATATCGGCGATCGTATTCACATTGGCGCCGGCGTTGGCAATGATAATGGAGCGATAGGTGGCTTTGCCGTCTTTGACCATGGCTGCAAAAGGTTCGATGTCGGACTTGCTCTTGGCCAGCACATAGGAAAGCGGTCCGAAATATGCGACGTCGATGCGGCCAAAGCGCATCGCCTCAATCATTGAGGAATAATCCGTTGTCACGATTAACTCAATTTGTTTGCCAAGTTCCCGCTCAAGATATGCTTTGAGCGGCTGATTTTTCTTGATCAGCTCAGAGGCGTTTTCATCCGGCAGCAGGGCTACTTTCAGCATATCCGGATTCGGATTTGCGTCTGCGGCCAAAACCGGCGCAGTCAGCCCCAGCGCAAGGGCGGCAGTCAGAACGAATTTTAGCAAGCGATTCATGCTCTCATCTCCACTTTGGGTGTTAAAATGCGGCCGATACGAACGGCGCCGTTTCGGGTGTTCACAGGCGCCGCCGGTTCGGGGGGGCGCCTGGCGTAAATTGCTGCGACCTTGTCATCAGTGAGTTCCTGCGCAGTGCCGTCAAAAATGATCCTTGCACCGGCAAGCCCTATGATTCTGTCTGCAAATCGCTGGGCATATTCCAACTGGTGCAGTGACACGATGGCAGAAATGCCATCTTCTCTGCATACTTGCCAAAGCAGTTCCAGGATCATTTCCGAAGTGGCCGGGTCGAGACTGGCGACAGGTTCATCAGCCAGCATCATACTGGGCTGTTGCGCCAGCGCGCGGGCGATGCCGACGCGCTGCTTCTGACCGCCGGAAAGCTGATCGACGCGGGTCATCGACTTATCGGCCAGGCCGACACGTTCAAGGCAATGAAGCGCAAGCTCCAGATCCGCCTTCGGCAGCGGGAAGAAACTGCGCAGCGTGCCATGATAGCCAAGCCGGCCGGTTAGCACATTAGAGAGCGCCGTATGCCGTTCTATCAACTGATGCTGCTGGAATATCAAGGCTGTTTGCCGGCGATGCTGGCGGAGTGTCCGGGATGCGCCCAGCACGCCAAACTCAGAGGAAACAATCTCGCCGGAGGCGGGCTTAACAAGAAAATTCAGTGATCGCAGAAGCGTTGATTTACCCGCGCCAGAAAGGCCTATCAACACGGAAAACTGCTGCGGGAAGAAATCTATGGTGGCTGACTGAAGCGCGACCACGCCGCCGGGATAAGTCACGCCGACATCCCTCAGCCGCAACATATACGCGCTATCCTTCTGGACACTGGGGAACTGCATAGATCACCATCTATAATGCAAGGAACGTAGTGATTACGTTTCGCAATACATTGGGTTGGCGAGGTGACTAATTAATGTAGCGCTTATGAAGCTTATATGACAGCGAGGGGCAGATCTTTCGTCCGATCCACCTGGAGTGTGAGTGGCCCGTGTTTTCTAGCCACGAGCTGTTTCATTTTTTTGCTGCTGTTCGAAGCCGACCGGTGACAGCATTCGATTTTTTAAAGGGTTAAAGGGGCGCTAACCTTTAATACGCCCTCTTTGACCCTCTGCCGGGCTGGATGCTTTTGTCAATCTGGTTATGCCGGAATTACGGTGCCGCGGTCTGTCCCGGCGGGAATAAGAGGGCAAAACGCTGCGCGAAAATCTTGGCCTGCCGCGCGCGGCCAAGCGGTTTATTATAAAATAAAATCTGACGGCTGACGGAGATCAGCCCTTAGAATGGCTATGTGGCCAATCCCATATAAACCATCACACCCAGAGCCGCCGCGCCAACAAACGATACGGTAAGCAGCACATAATTTATCTTCTCATAACTCATCACCTGACCAACTTCTGCCATCTCCAATTTTTTAATTTTGGAAAAAATTTCTATATTTTCTCCTGTCTTAAATTTCCCCTTCACAAGCGTCACAGATGACTCGATGGTCCTGCCGGATTTGTCCATGAATGTGATCAGTGCTTTTTCCGCTCCTTGCTGGGCATCACTTAAACGGCGTGTGGCGAGGGCGGGGCGAGGTGTGGATATTCTAAAAAGTTAGAGATAGACTGTCATGTCAAGACCCGACCCGCGATTAAGTGCAGGTGGAAAATAAATTATGAAATATTATTTATCGTCTTACGAAATTGGAAACGAAACGGAAAAGCTGAAAACGCTCGTTCCAAAAGGAAAAATTGGCTACATCCCAAATGCGAGGGATTTTACCGGCGCCGACCCGGACAGACGCGCCAAAACCAACGCATATGATATGGGCTCGCTTCGCAGGCTCGGTCTTGAAGTTGAAATGCTAAATCTGCAAGATTATTTCGAAAGGCGGGACGAGCTAAAAAACAAGCTTGAAGAACTCGGCGCAATTTTTATCAGCGGAGGCAATGTCTTTGTTCTGCGGCAAGCGATGAAGTTAAGCGGCCTCGATGAAATTCTGAAAGAAATAAAGGACGCAAATTTTTTATATGCAGCTTATAGCGCCGGTGGCTGTGTCCTTGCGCCAAGCCTCAAAGGAATGGATATTGTTGACCCGCTGGATGCTCCCTATGACGAACATAAAGAAATTATATGGGACGGAATAGGATTAATCGATTTTTACTTCATGCCGCATTGGGATTCCAATCATCCTGAATCGACGGATATCGATAAGGCGATTGCCTATTGCAAAGAAAATAATATTCAATTCAAAGCCATTAGAGATGGCGAAGTTATTATTATTGAATAAAAGCAAAAAAAACCGGGTCATAGAAAACGGGACTATCACTACGCGCCCCGCCCGCCTGCACAGCTCAGTGATAAGAAATGCGCATACACAACCGGAAGGGCGCTGGCCCAGCGCATGTCCATGCCGTCCTGATGGAAGCGCCAAGGGCACAGAGCCCGGAGCCTCCCCCGGTTGCCGTCAATCGGCGCGACAACGCCGCGCTCCTCCTTGAAGATGCGGATGGAGCAGACGCCGCCTGGCTTGGTGCAGGTGGGGTGCGGGCTGTCGGTCCTGAACGGGCAGGGAAGCTCCTCTGCCTGCTGTTTGGTCAGCTTGGCCCGGAGGTCGGTAAGTCGACCAAGGTCGTGCGGCTTCATCACGCCAAGTGTTTTCTGTTCCTCAAGCGCGACCATGCGTGTCAGTTCGGCCTTGGTCATTGCCGACCCACCAACCTCGTGCCGGGCCAGCTTCACCCGGTCCCCGTCGCCCAACCCATGGAAGGGATGCCCATACCACTCGGCAATGTGAAAACGCTCTTCTGACAATGGCACACCCTAATCTTTTGGGAGCCAATGGACAATTTCCTCCACTTTTAGTCAATGATTCACTGACGGTTCCAGGACCGGACAGTGTGAGAATGGTGCCGGCTGCAGGAATCGAACCCGCGACCCCCTGATTACAAATCAGGTGCTCTACCATCTGAGCTAAGCCGGCCCGTGTAACGGGCGGAACATACGCGCCCAGGCCCGCACAGGCAAGATGTCAGTGGGGTGAAAAGGCCCGCTATCCTGAATCGGCGAAATGGCTTATTCTGCCCGCATGACCCTATCCGTGCCCACATCGATTGATGAAACGCTCACGCTGCTGCAATCGGGCGGCTATATAGCCGCCCGGCCGCTGGCGACAGTGCTGTTCCTGGCGCTCAAACTGGGAAGGCCGCTGTTTCTTGAGGGCGAGGCGGGCGTTGGCAAGACCGAGATCGCCAAGGTGCTGGCTCAGGCACTTGGGCGCCGCCTGTTGCGCCTGCAATGCTATGAGGGGCTGGATACCGCCAGCGCCGTCTATGAATGGAACTATGCCGCCCAGATGATCGAAATCCGGCTGGCTGAGGCCGAAGGGATACAGGACCGGCATGCGCTGGGCACGGATATATTTTCCGAACGGTTCATGATCAAGCGGCCCATTTTGCAGGCGCTGGAACCGGATATTGCCGGGCCGCCGGTGCTGCTGATTGATGAAATCGACCGCGCCGATGAACCCTTCGAGGCCTATCTGCTGGAGGTGCTGTCGGATTTTCAGGTCACGGTGCCGGAAATAGGCACGGTGCGCGCGGCGCATCCGCCGATTGTAATCCTGACTTCCAATCGCACGCGCGAAATTCACGATGCGCTGAAACGCCGCTGCCTGTATCACTGGATTGATTATCCTGATGCGGCGCGCGAGCTGGAAATTCTGCATGCCAGGGCGCCGGGCGCGCATGCGCGGCTATCTGCGGAAGTGGTGGCTTTTGTACAGGAATTGCGCAAGCGTGATCTGTTCAAATCTCCCGGCGTGGCGGAATCGATCGACTGGGCCAGCGCATTGACGGCATTGGACAAGATCGCGCTGGATCCGCAGACCATCAATGACACATTAGGGGTGCTGCTGAAATATCAGGATGATATTGCGCGCATTCAGGGCGGCGAAGCGGGTAAAATTCTCGAACAGATTCGCACTCAGTCAGATACAGCGGCATAGATGCAGGCCGGAGGCATGCTAGCCGCCAATATCGCGCATTTTGCACGCCTGCTGCGCGCCAGCGGCATGGCCGTGGGGCCGGACCGGATGCTGGACGCCGTGACGGCGGCTGAGGCGGTGGGGCTGCGCAGGCGTGATGATTTATACTGGGCGCTGCATGCGGTGCTTGTGTCAAGACATTCAGATCAGGCCCTGTTTGATCAGGCGTTTCAGCTGTTCTGGCGCGACCCGGAATTACTGAAAAAAGCCCTGGCGCTGATGCTGCCAGCGATCAGCGCGCCGGCGCCGCCGCTGGAAAAAACCCCGCGCCGTCTGGCCGAGGCGCTGGGCCTCCAGGCGGGAGATACGCCGCCGGCCGGCGCCCCGGATATGGAAATTGATGCTGCGCTGAGCTTTTCAGATCAGGAATTGCTGCGCAAAAAAGATTTTGAGCAAATGAGCCTGGAGGAGCTGAACCAGGCTCGCCAGGCGATACAAAAACTGCGCCTGCCCATTCAGAATATCCGTACACGGCGTTTTTGTTCCGGCTCGAACGCAGACCGGGTGGATATGCACGCCACTTTGCGCCAAAGCCTGCGTCAGGGGGGCGCGATCCGCCTGCATTATAAACGCCCCCGGCGCCGCCATCCGCCGCTGGTGCTGCTGTGTGATATTTCCGGCTCCATGAGCCGCTATAGCCGTATGCTGCTGCATTTCATGCATGCGATCACCCGGGAGCAGGACCGGGTATACAGTTTTGTTTTCGGCACGCAGCTGACCAATATTTCGCGCTGGCTGCGTGAACGCGATGTGGATGATGCGATCGGGCGTGTCGCGCAATTGGTGGCCGACTGGGACGGCGGCACGCGCATCGGCCATTGCCTGCGCGAATTCAATATACGCTGGTCACGCCGCGTCATGGCGCAGGGGCCGGTGGTGATTTTGATTTCCGACGGGCTGGACCGGGATGCGGCCCTTGGCATCGGCCCGGAGATCGAACGGCTGCATAAAAGCTGCCGCCGTCTGATATGGCTTAATCCGCTCTTGCGCTATGACGCTTTCGCACCCAAATCCATGGGGGTACGGGCGATCTTGCCGCATGTGGATGAGTTTCGCGCCAGCCATAATCTTGATAGTCTGCTGGCGCTGGCGGACGCGCTGAACCGCCCGCAAACCGGCTTTGGGGTGGAGAAATTCCGTAGCGAATTGAGGGCAGGATGATGCAAGATCACGACAGGGTTCTGGAACAGGCGGCGCAATGGCGGGCAGAGGGGGCAGGGGTTGCGCTTGCCACTGTCACCGACACCTGGGGTTCGGCCCCGCGCCCCGCTGGCAGCCAATTGGCGGTGCATGCGGATGGGCGCTTTGCTGGATCGGTATCGGGCGGCTGCATCGAAGGCGCGGTGGTGATGGAGGCGCTCGATATTATTCAAACAGGCATTCCAAAGCTGCTGGAATTTGGCGTCAGCAATAGCCAGGCCTGGGAAGTGGGGCTGGCCTGCGGCGGCAAGATCAAAGTGTTTGTCGAGCGTGTAAACTGATGCAACAGAAAATTCTTGAGCAATTGTTGCAGGACCGCGCCAGCAAGCGCGCGGTGGCGCTGGCCACCAATCTTGCAACGGGTGCGGAACAATTATTGTACGCCGATGGCGATGCGCAAACAGAACTGGCGCAACAGGCGCGCACTGCCTTGCGCGAGGACAAGGCCCGCCTGGTGGAAACGCCGGAGGGTGAAATTTTCATCAATGTGTTCAATCCGCCGTTGCGGTTGCTGATTGCAGGCGCGGTGCATATTGCGCAACCGCTGTCGCGTATGGCCGCGCTTGCCGGATATGATGTGACGATCATTGATCCGCGCCGCGCCTTCGCCACCGCGGAACGTTTTCCCGGTGTTACGCTGTTAAACGAATGGCCGGATGCGGGCGTGGCGGAATTGCGCCCCGATGCGCGCACCGCGATTGTCACGCTGACGCATGATCCAAAACTGGATGATGCGGCGCTCAGCACGGCGCTGAACAGCGGCAGTTTTTATATTGGCTGTCTGGGCAGCAAAAAAACCCATGCGGCGCGGCTGGAACGGTTACGGCTGGCGGGGTTCGGCGATGCGGTGATGGCGCGTATTCACGGCCCGGTCGGGCTGGCCATTGGCGCAATAAGCCCGGCGGAAATCGCCGTGTCGATCCTGGCGCAAATGACCAGCATTTTGCGCGGCGGATCGGTGCGATGAAATTTGGCGATCTTGCGCTGGATGATGCGGCGGGGGCCATTATCGCGCATTCATTGCGCCGGGGGGATGTGATTTTCAACAAGGGCCGGGTGCTGTCGGCGCAGGACATTGCCCTTTTGCGCGCGGCGGGCGTCACCAGTGTGATCGCAGCGCGGCTGGAGGCCGGCGATGTTGGCGAAGACATAGCCGCCACTGCGCTGGCGCGGGCCAGCGCGGGCGGCGATGTCAGTATCGGCGCGGCCTTTACCGGGCGCGCCAATCTGTTTGCGGCCACGGATGGGCTGGCGGTCATTGACCGGGCGCGGGTGGACGAGATCAATCTGATT
>Ga0209867_1000083_pt1 | contig 28025 bp, 21 predicted proteins | sample GWRWmT4_4Nov14_FD_187197 | JGI IMG/M metagenome (GOLD analysis project Ga0209867, IMG submission 187197) | Sand microcosm microbial communities from a hyporheic zone in Columbia River, Washington, USA - GW-RW T4_4-Nov-14 (SPAdes) (version 2) | ecosystem: Engineered > Artificial ecosystem > Sand...
ACCCTATATAGCTTTCTCGCGAACCCCGCAGCAGGCGCGCCAGCAACATTCCTGAACAGCGTGTATCTCAATCTGTTTAACCGTCCAATTGATGCAGCGGGAAGCGCCTACTGGACGGCGCAATTAGCCAATCCGGCCATTTCAGTTGGCCGTGTCATCATCGACATTATTAGTGGCGCATTCGGCCCCCAGGGCAACCCAGATGATGCGGCGCTGATCAATAACAAGACAGTGGTCGGACAATATTTTGTTTCCGAACTGCAACGTCTGAACCTGGACTTTGGCCTGGACGCCGCCAAGAACGCCTATGGTGGCATCACCAAAGACGTCGCCAGCTTGACGGCGGCTCTAACAGCCTTGAACAACATACTAAACGCTACGATTACCAATATGCTCGGTAGCACTTTCACTCTGACATCCGGGACCGACATTTTAACGGGCACCAGTGGCAATGACGTCTTTAACGCTATCGTGGATAGCGATGCGGGTTCAGGCCAGACATTGACTGCGGGGGATACGGTTAACGGCGGTGGCGGTAGGGACGTTTTGAATATTCTGTTCAATACTGCAAGCACCGTCGCCTTTCCTAACGCCAATATCAGCAACGTTGAAGTGATCAATCTGCACAACATTTCCGGTAGGGCACTTACTTTTGACTCTGCCTTGGTCGCGGGTGATGTGGTGGTGAATCTTGACCGCTCCTCTGGAGAGACCACCATTACAAACCTTCCCATGGGGGCCAGCGTTGGGATTATCGGCGACGGAGTGACGAAATTTGGTACTGTGAAAATCGGCTATGCAGAGTTGGGGGGCACGGGAACTGTGAACCTTTCCGGTGGCACGCACCGGTTCTTTACTGAGCCTATCAGCTTCACAAGCGCACCTATCTCGGTAATTGTTAATTCAACGATTGCTGCAAACGAAATTGGTCTACTTGATGTTGGGACAGCAGCACAGTCGTTGACGATCAACGCCGAATCCCCATTGCAGATCGTGTATGGCATATATGGGCCTTCCCTAAAGACCATCACGATTACCGGCGGTGCCGTAAACCCCGATGCGGCGACCCCCGCTGTCTATATTGCCAATTCTCTGTATGCGACTGTTGACGCCTCTGCTATGACCGCAGGCGGTATCGCGGTATTTTTAGGACCTTTAGTTGCCCCTCTCAGATCACTTAAAGGTGGTCAAGGTCCGGATATTTTGGCTGGCAGTGTCGGTGCAGATATTATTGATGGCGGCGGCGGTGATGATCTTCTTAGCGGATATGAAGGCAATGACGTGATCAGCGGCGGTGCAGGTAATGACATTATTGCTGGCGGTGATGGCCAAGACATATTGACGGGCGGTTTGGGCGGAGATAGGTTCTACTTCTCAACAACCGCTGGTGCCGCGACCGGTCTTACCACCGGTGACATAATAACTGATTTTGTTTTCGGTACCGATGGAGTAACTATTGAAGGCCTATTCCTGGTCGACTCGCCCCAGCAGGCGAGCGTACAAGCCGCCGTTAGCGCTTTGGCACTGAGTTCGACGGCCATGCAAATCGCCACGGCAATGGCCACCGCCAACACCACTGACCATGGAGTATCATACGCGGTTTTTGGAGGTGATACCTACGTCTACTATGAAGCGACTGGGGTTGGCGTTGGTGTGGCGGCCAATGATGTATTCATCAGGCTGTTGGGGGTGACGATATAATTCCCATTTGCACAACATCAAAGTGATAATGTGAAACCCTTGGCGCATAGCGGCAATGCCTTCTTTATCGCATTTATTTAATGCGACCCCCAAAATCCCCATAAGGACAAATGGCATCAATAAGCCAGCTTCGCCAGTGCGTTGCGCTTTACAGCCAGCGACACACCGCCCGAATAAAGCCCGTAAGTCATAGTTGTCTTTTCATGCCCCACAATATCTGCAACGTAGTTTTCTGGCACACCCGCATTCTCAAGAATGGTCACGACCGTCTTGCGGATTGAATGAAAGACATATTGCGAACCGAAACCTAACCCGGTTTTGAGATGCCCAAAGCGCTTGCCGATGGCGTTGCTGCGGTCGCCATATTTGTTAGCCGTCAACCCCGAAAGCACATAACCATCCTTCGATTCACTGATAAGCCGCGTCATTGTCTGTGCCAATTTCCGGTGTATTGGAACATCACGCCAGCCCGCATTCGTCTTTGCGTCGCTAACCGAGAAATGAACATCCTTCACCTGATCTACTCTCAGGGCGCAAAGCTCTTCGATCCGGCAACCGGTCCACATTCCCAGGCGGATCAAATCGGCTAACTGCTGATCCCCCCGTTGAATGGCTGCTTCAAGCAACCTTACCACGTCGTTTGGCTCAAACGGTTGCCGGACAGCGCGGGGCGAAGTGCGGTTATTCTGCCGGGCCACGTCCAGCTTGCTGAACGGCTCATTTTCGTCGTCCGCCACCCCAATGCTTTGCAGATAGCGCCAGTAGCTCCGTAACGCGCTCAGGATGCGCTGGACAGTCTTGGGAGCAAGACCGGCACCATTCATTAGCGTGGTGACCCAGCGCCGCACATCGGGCCGTATGACGGCCTGCACTGTGGCGAACCTGGCTGCAAACCGTTTGACGTCAGAGCGCTGCATATTCTGTGTCTTGGCGGTGGCGCGTGAGGTGCTGAGCCACTCATCAAGGTATTCTGTGAAACTTACTACCTGGCCGGTAGCCCTCGCATAAAACAGTCCTGCTTCAGGATCGCCCAACGGGGAATCGCCGATGTTCTCAACATTGGCTGCCCCAATCTTCCAGGCGGCCATATCGATTTGTTCCAGGATAGAGTGCTTATGTTCGGTGGTTTTTGCGTTCCGCAGCGAGCGCCGGAAAAATGCTGCATCATCGTTTGGCTCTTCACGGGCCTTTGCAATTTCGGATCGCCAGGCAAAGATGATTGGCAACACGCGGCGCTCGGCAACTGTACGGCTATCTGTATTCAGTGATTGGAAAAAGCGGCGCTTGCCAAAGTGCGGGCGTACCGTCTTAGGAATTTCCATGACCGCGTACCAAAGACGACGGCGCTTTTGCAGATATGCGGGCATGGCAGCCGCTCCAGAAAAAGATGTTACCACACACGTTTACCACACACACTGGCCTGATGTAACTCTTAATATTCAACGGTTATAACGAGTTGCGTCAATTGGGCGGAATGTCTCATCCCCTCCGCCAGCCTTCAAAATGCCAGAAGAAGCCTTCTCCAGTACGCAGACCTTGAAAGAAGCCTGAAGTTTTCTAGGTGTTGTGAAGGCTAATCAGCGGGTTAAACATTTCCCAGAAGAAGCCTTCTCCAGTACGCAGACCTTGAAAGAAGCCTGAAGTTTTCTAGGTGTTGTGAAGGCTAATCAGCGGGTTAAACATTTCTTGTAATCCTGTTGGGTTATGAGTAACTTAACCTGAAATTGGAGTGGTTTTAGGCGTAGCTTAATTCTCTTGCACAAGTTTTTCTCCGCCGAGGCTGTGCACTCGTGAGAAAACAAGTGCACAGCTATCTCCAGAGAAAAGTTTTGAGGCAGAGGAATAGCGCGGAGAAATATGAAATTTGAACTCAACTTACGAAAGCGGAATATCTCAAATGAGGAGCTCATTGCTGACCTTCAGAGAGTCGCACGGGAAGTTGGACAAGAAACAATAACTGCCTCTATTTATACTGATCGTGGGAAGCATGGTGTTAATACAATGCTCCGCAAATTTGGCTCTTGGAATGACGCATTGCGCGAAGCCGGGCTTTTACTCAACAACCGCCTAAATATTCCAGACGAAGAACTGTTCGAGAATTTAGTAGATGTTTGGCAGCACTTGGGGAGACAGCCCTATGGTCGAGAAATGGAGAAAGTTGCTGGTCATTCAAAATTCTCACTTGGCACATACGAAAAACGATTCGGAAGCTGGAATAAGGCATTGGAGAGCTTCATAGAATTTATTGATAAGGGTGAAGTAACTCCCGCATCAGATAATAAGACAAGTGAAGCTATCAAAAAGCAGAATACCAGAAGCACGCCAAGAAAAATAAATTGGCGGCTACGAGCACTCATACTTATACGTGATAACTGTATCTGCAAAATGTGCGGAGCATCACCATCAAAAAACCCAGACGTGCTACTGCACGTAGACCACATTATTCCATGTTCAAAAGGCGGAGAAACATTAGAGGAAAACCTTCGCACCCTTTGCTCGCAGTGTAATATTGGCAAAAGCGATATAATGCTGGAGTAAAAATTCCAAGATTTGCTGGTTACTTCAGGCTTCTGCGAGAGAAACTTTAAGATGCTGGCACATAGCACTCCGCCAGCCAGCCCCCTTGCGGATTATGCGTGGCAGGCCATGCGGACGCCGTTTCTTTTCAGCCTGAAAGCCGGTTCCGCAGCTTGTGTTATTCAGCGGGCGCAGCGATGGCCGGGGGTGTGGCGCTGAGCTTGATCGTGCGGAAGCGGGCGATCAGCGTATAGATCGTGGGCAGGATGAACAGTGTCAGCACTGTACCCAGGCTGATGCCGCCGACAATGACCCAGCCGATTTCCTGACGGCTTTCCGCCCCCGCGCCGCTGGCCAGGCATAGCGGCACCGCCCCCATGATCATAGCGCCTGAGGTCATCAATATGGGGCGCAGCCGAAGCGCTGCGGCTTCGATAACCGCTTCCTGGATGGATTTTCCTTCCGCGCGCAGCTTGTTGGAAAAATCGACAATCAGAATGCCATGCTTGGTAATCAGCCCTACCAGCGTCACCAGGCCGATCTGGCTGTAGATATTCAGCGTGCCCCCGGTCAGTTTCAAGGCCAGCAATGCACCCGTCAGGGACAGCGGCACCGTCAGCAGGATCACAACCGGATCCAGAAAGCTTTCAAATTGCGCGGCAAGCACCAGATAAATAAAAATCAGCGCCAGCATGAAGATGAAATAAATTTCACCTGACGCCGATTTAAACTCGCGTGACTGGCTCATATAATCAATCTGAACGTCAGAGGGAAGCACAGCAGCAGCGACTTTTTCCAGATGCCCCAGGGCCTCACCAAGCGAATAACCCGGCGCAAGCGAGGCGTTTATTTCAGCCGAGCGCATCTGGTTGAAACGCACCAGCTCCCGCGGCGCAACCGATTCTTCGACATTCACCAGATTGGAAAGCTGGATCATCGCGCCATCGCGCCCGCGCACGTAAATGCGCGACAGATCATCGGGATTGTTACGGTCCAGATCCGCCATCTGAACAACCACGTCATATTGTTTACCTTCACGTTTGAAGCGCGTCACCTCGCGTCCGCCGAGCATGGTTTCCAGTGTCCGTCCCACGGTCACGACCTCGACACCCGCATCCTGAACCTTGTCGCGATTGACCGTTACTTTCAGTTCCGGCTTGTTCAGTTTCAGATTGGTGTCGAGATTGACGAAGCCCGGATATTTGCGCGCTTCGGTCAGCACCTGCTGGGTCATGCGCTCAATTTCGGGATAGCTGGCGGAAGATAGCAGCACCATCCAGATCGGCCGCGATCCGGGGTTCTGCCCCAGTGACGGCCGGTTCATTGGAAACGCCATGATGCCCGGCAGCGCGCCCAATTGCTTGCCCATCCCGGCAACAATATCCTGCTGCGTGCGGTCGCGGTCAGCCCAATCTTCGAGATTGACGAAGGTAATTCCATTATTAATGATCGGATTGCCGACGACCAGGAAGAAGCTTTGCACCTCCGGCGTGGCGGCAAAAACTTTCTCCGCCCCCGCCGCATATTTGTCCATATAATCAATCGTTGCCCCTTCCGGGCCCGTGAAAACCGCAACAATCCCGCTGCGGTCCTCCACCGGCGTCAGTTCGGTTTTCAGAGTTGCAAACAGGCCGATACCGGCCAGCACAAACACAGCCGCCACACCCAATACCTTCAGACGCTGCGAAAGTATCCGCTGCAACAGACGCTGATAGGCCTGCGTGGCATTGATAATGGCGTTCTCAATGCCCGTGTAAATGACGCCGTGTTTTTCCTCATACTTGAGCAGGCGCGAACACAGCATCGGCGTCAGTGTCAGCGCAACAAAGCCGGAGATCAGCACTGTGCCTGCCAGCGTCCAGGCAAATTCGATAAACAGCCGCCCGCTGCGCCCGGTCAGAAATCCAATCGGCGCGTAAACCGTGGCCAGGGTGATGGTCATGGCGATAATGGCAAAGCCTATTTCCCGGCTGCCCTGTATCGCCGCCTGAATGGGCGGGACGCCTTCTTCAATATGGCGGAAGATATTTTCCAGCATCACGATGGCGTCGTCCACCACCAGCCCCACTGCCAGCACCATGGCCAGCAAGGTCAACGTATTAATGGTAAATCCCAAGGCCGCAAGGATGGCGAAAGCCGCGATCAGGGATGCAGGTATGGTGATCAGCGGGATGAACGTGGCGCGCGGGGTGCGCAAAAAAAACAGCACCACCAGCCCGACCAGCAGCACCGATTCCATAATCGTCCAGTAAACCGATTCAATCGACCGCTCGATGAATATCGAAGCATCAAAACCGATCTGCAAGCGCATGCCTTCCGGCAGCAGCGCTTCAATTTTCGGAATTTCCTGGCGCACGGCGCGGGAAATTTCCAGCGGATTGCCTGTGGACTGTTTGACGATTCCCAGCCCCACCGCCTCGCGCCCGTTAAAGCGGACAATAATCCGCTCATCATCGGGGCCAAGCTCGACACGGCCCACATCACGAAGGCGGACCGGATAGGCGTCTGCCTGTTTCAGCACGATCTCTTCGAACTCGGCAGGCTGCTGCATGTCGGTCTGGGAAAGCACGCTGAATTCAACCTGCGCACTTTCGATGCGCCCCGCAGGCACTTCGACATTCTGTGCGCGCAGGGCCGTTTCGACATCCTGCACCGTCAGATTATAGGCCGCCAGCCGCGCCGGATCGAGCCAGATGCGCATCGCATAGCGCCGCGCCCCGAACAGCCGCGCTTCGGCCACACCATTCAGCGATTGCAGACGGTCCTTGGCATAGCGATCGGCAAAATCGGTTACTTCCAGCGGGGTATGTTGGTCGCTGGAAAAAGCCATATAGATAATCGGCTCGGAATCGGCCTCCAGGCGCTGCACCAGCGGCTCGTCGATTTCGCGCGGCAGCCGGTCGCGCACCCGGCCTACACGGTCGCGCACATCATTCGCTGCGGCTTCCTGATCGCGCGACAGATGAAAGGAGACAGATATCTGACTCAGTTCCTGGCGTGATATGGAGCGGATAAATTCGATCCCCTCGATCCCCGCGAGGGATTCCTCAAGAACGCGGGTAACCTGGCTTTCCATCACTTCGGCGCTGGCGCCGGTATATTTGGTGAAAACCAGAATGATCGGCGGATCAATATTGGGATATTCGCGCACCGACAGGCGATCAGCCGATATCAGTCCGAGCAGCACCAGAAGCAAACTCAGCACAACCGCCAGAACCGGCCTTCGGATGCACAGTTCTGATAATGTATTGCCGCCCATGCGTGCAACTCCTCAAGAGGTCTTGTCTTGTCCCGCGGCAACCGGCGTCAGGGGCCGGCCATCCTGCACCTTGAAATGTCCTTCCAGCACAATCAGATCTTCCAGGCCGACGCCTTTGCGGATTTCCACCTTGCCTTCGCGGCGCATGCCGGTTTCGACCTCGGCACGCACGGCCTTGCCGTCCACTGCCTTGTACACGAAGCGTTTCAGCCCCATCGGAAAGACCGCCGTTTCCGGCAGCAGGATAGCATCATCGCGCCGCTCAAGCACCAGATTAACGCGTGCGAACATGCCAGGACGCAATCCTTTCTCAGGATTTTCCACCCGTGCGCGCAACAGGACCGCGCGTCCATTGGGATCAATCAGCGGATCAATGGCATATACAGTACCCTTGAAGGATTGACCCGGCAGCGGGTCCAGCGAAACCAAAATATCCTGACCGGTTTTCAGAACAGCGGCATGCACTTCGGGAATCCGGAAGTCAACCTTGACCGGATCAATATTCTCGATATTGACTATCTTGTCGCCCGGCTTGACATAATCGCCGGGGCTTAATTGGCGCAGGCCCAGAATACCGTCAAACGGCGCCGTAATATGCGTCTTTTCCAGGAGCGCACGGGCCAGCGCCACATTTGCTTCCGCCACCCGCATTTGAGCCAGCACTTCGTCACGTGTGCGCGCCGCGGCATTGCCACGTTTGAAAAGATCGCTGACCCGGTCGAAATTCGCCTTGCTCAGCGCCAGCTGCGCCTCGGCCTGCTGCAATTCGGCGCGGTAAACACTGTCATCCAGGCGGATAAGGGTTGCGCCCTTAAGTATCGTTTCGCCTTCGTTAAAGAAAATCTCCGAAACCCGGCCCGTAATTTCCGGCTGAATCACCACCGATTCATTGGAGCGCAGGCTGCCAACCGCGACGATCTCATGGCTGACCGTGCCGGTTTCAGCCTTTCCGACCAGCACAGCAGGCGGCGGCGGGCCACCAGGGGGGCCTCCCGGCCCTGTCTGGCCGGTAAAAAAATAATATAACAGACCGGCAGCCAGCGCAGCTACAGCCAGAAGGGCAATGCGCGGAGAAACCGGTAACCAATGGGGATGGGGCAATTGCAAAGGGAACTCACACAAGTAAAAAACGAATACCGCGCCCCGGCAGCCTGCCATGGCAACAAGCCGGCTGGCATTTTGTCCAGTTCGCCCGACACCTTATTGATCAGCAGGCCCCCGCGTCAAGCAGCCAGCATGCGGGCGCGCTGGCGCGGGGCGTGTCGCTTGAGGAAGCCGTGCTGCCCGGCATTATTGCGGGCTGGATCAATGGCCGTTCCAGCCCAGCGTCACCGGCAGCCTTATCGGACAGAACCGAAGCGCGCGGCGCTTCAAGTCCTGCGGCTGAGCAGATGTTGCAGCAGGGCGGCGCTGGCCTGACCATCGGCCGGCAGGCCATTGTCCCGCTGATAGGCGGTAATGGCATTGGCGGTGCGTGGCCCCGCGATCCCGTCAGCGGGCCCGGCATCATATCCCGCCCGGCCAAGCGCAGCCTGTACATCTTCCACCAGAGGCGAGGCCGCCAGCGTAACCCCGCTTTTTGACGCCTGCGAGGATGTTTTATAGGGTGCCGCCGCCTGCCCGGAACCGGAACCGGAACCGGAATGTAATGAGCCAAGATTGATCTGGCTATTGTCGGTCACCGCACCGACCACTGCGCCAACTCCGGCGCCGATGGCGGCACCCTGCAATACGGACAATCCCGTCACCGCGCCGACAACCGCGCCGGTGCCAGCGCCAATGGCGCCGCCGCTCAATCCGCGCTCTTTAGGGTTGGTGCCACAGGCCGCAAGGCCCAGTGTCAGCGTAAAAGCAATCAGGATATGTGCGTTGAATTTCTGCATGTCAGCCTCATCTGCAATATGTGAAAGCCTGAATGAAGGTGAACCGCAAGAGCGAATCACACGAGCCGGAAAGATTTTACCCCTATTCCGCCATATATTATGTCAATAACATTACGGCAAAAACTTGACCAGTTCCGGTCTGTCTTACATATAACTGGATTTTTAATGCGACGATTGAGAACAGCCGCGCTGGCGCTGCTTGGTGCTGGCCTGGCGGGAATCGCACCGGCCTGCGCCGCTAGTCCCAATGTCATTGTCTCGATAAAGCCTGTGCATTCGCTGGTGGCTGGTGTCATGGCGGGGGTTGCGGAACCGGACCTGCTGCTGGATGGCGCGGCGTCCGAACATAGCGTGGCCTTGCGCCCCTCGCAGGCATCCGCACTGGCAAAGGCGGATCTGATTTTCTGGATTGGACCGCAGCTTGAGACTTTTCTAATCCGCCCGCTGGAAAGCATCTCCGCTTCGGCCGTTTCTGTGCCCCTGTCGCAAAGCGCCGGGGTGCGCTTGCTGCCGGTTCGCCAGGCAGGCGATCTGACAATGAGCCAGGCGCCGGAAACACCAGCGGTCATGGATATGCATATCTGGCTGGACCCTGAAAATGCGGTGGCCCTGGTGGCTGAAATTTCCGCGCGATTGCAGGCGCGCGATGCGGTGAATGCCGCAATCTATGCCCGCAACGCCCAGGCCCTGACGGTACGCTTGCAGGCCAGCGGGCAGCAGATTGCAGCACGTCTGCGCGCCGCGCCGCCCGCACCCTATATGGTCTTTCATGACGCCTATCACTATTTCGAAGCGCGCTTTGGCATTCAGCCCGTAGCCGCAATCAGCGCCGATCCGGAGCGCCTGCCGGGTGCCGGACGCATCCGGGCGCTGCGCACATTGATCATTGACGCCGGGGTGGTGTGCGCATTTGCCGAGCCGCAGTTCGAGCCGCGCATGATCGGGACAGTGATTGAAAACAGTCCGGCGCGCGCCGCTGTACTTGATCCGCTGGGCGCGGCGATAGAAGCCGGACCGGATATGTATTTTCAGTTGCTGGATCAGATAACGGATGGTCTGACGCAATGTTCGGGCAAACAGGGTGCTCAATAAAACTAAGTGAGAATCCGGCGCAAATCCCATTCCAATGGCCAGGGGCAAGACCGGGCAAAGGCCGCTTTCTCAATGGATATTGCTCTGAAACTAAAAATCGCTTAGGAATCAACAGATAGGTTACAGTTTAATTAACATGCCCGGATTGGCGTGTGATTAGCGGGAAATTCAAGGGGTGGGCGCGGCATGGCAAAAATCAAGGTGGCGATCGCAGGGGTGGGAAACTGCGCCAGCTCTTTGATTCAGGGTATCGCTTATTATGCCGGCCAGGATCCTTCCATGGTTAGCGGCTTGATGCATCCTGATATTGGCGGCTGGCGGCCCGGCGATCTGGATATTGTTGCGGCCTTTGACATTGACCGGCGCAAGGTGGGCCGGCCGCTGGAAGAAGCTGTATTCGCCAAGCCGAACTGCACCATGATTTTTCAGAAAAATCTGCCCGCCTCCGGCGTTACCGTGCAGATGGGGCCGATACTGGACGGCGTGGCGCCGCATATGGCCGATTATTCCGATGACGAGGCCTTTCGCGCCGCCGAGGCGCCGGCGGTGAATGTTGCGGAAACTTTGCGTCTTACCGGCGCAGAGGTGCTGGTCTGCTTTTTGCCGGTCGGTTCGGAACAGGCTGTGCGGCACTATGCCCAGGCCTGTCTGGATGCGCGTGTGGCCATGGTCAATTGCGTGCCGGTTTTTATCGCCTCTGACCCGGAATGGGCCGCAAAGTTCAGCCGTGCCGGCATACCCATTGTCGGGGACGACATTAAAAGCCAGGTCGGTGCGACCATTGTGCACCGCGCCCTGACCCGGCTGTTTTGTGACCGTGGTTATGTGCTGGACCGGACCTATCAGTTGAACACCGGGGGCAATACGGATTTTCTCAATATGCTGGCGGCGGAACGGCTGAAGTCGAAGAAGAAATCGAAAACCGAATCTGTGCAGTCGCAATTGGATGAACGGCTGGAATCCGGCAATATTCATATCGGCCCTTCCGACTATGTGCCCTGGCAGCGCGATAACAAAGTCGCCTTTATCCGCATGGAGGGTGTGGGCTTTGGCGGCGCGCCAATAGAGCTAGAATTGCGCATGTCGGTGCAGGATTCGCCGAACAGCGCGGGCGTGGTGATTGATGCCGTGCGCTGTGTGGCGCTGGGCCTGCGGCGTGGACTGTCCGGCCCGCTGGAGGCTGCCTCGGCCTATTTCATGAAAACCCCGCCCAGGCAGATGCGGGATTCCGTAGCCCATGACGCCTGCGAGGATTTCATCCGGGAAGGGAACCCCGCCAAGGTCGCCAAAGTGCGCGAAGCCGCTGCCGAATAGACGCCTGACTGGCCGTTCAGGCCGATCCACGGGCTGGATCGGGGCCTCCGGCATTTTCCGGCAGCATGCCCCTTTCCTCATTCCCCATGCCGTAAGCCATCCATCCCTATGCATGTACAGTAACTCTTGCACTTGCCTGGCTATTAAGCTAGCGTGGTGCTGCTCGCTAGGTGGAACGGTATCCCGTGCCGCCGGGCACAGGAACAGGGCGGACGGATAACAAGGCGGACGGATTATGTATTCCCATCCACAGCATAGCGCCGGTCATGATGTCCACAAACTGCGCCAGCAGGCCGGGAAGTGGCTCAAGGAGCTGCGCGAAGACCGCAACCTGACCCAGCGCCAATTGGCCACGCTGGTTGGGGTCGAATATTACACCTTCGTGTCGCAGCTGGAAGCCGGGCGCGGCCGCATCCCGCCTGATCGCTATGAACGCTGGGCGCAGGCGCTGGACGTGGACGTGACCGCGTTCGTGAAAGAATTAATGAAATATTATGATCCGGAGACCTATCGTCTCCTGTTCGCCCCTCAATCATCCGCCGGGGGCGGCGGTTCTGCTGGCAAGGCTGAACCGGCCGGTCTTTGACGCGGTGGATAGGGCACGGGTGCAGTTTCCTGTTGACTGCCGGGCTTTTCTGGTAACAGTCTGTTTATGCAGGGTTTACGGAAGGGATTGGAAGCGGGCTTGATGTCCTGATCCTTGATATTCTTGGACCGTGGCTCACTGAACAAGGTGCGAGGACTTTTAGATCTCCATGGCTTCGATTCACGCATTCCGGCTGGCGCACAAATCCCTGAACTGGTCCAATGAGGAATTGGCCGAGCTTTTCCGGGTCGTGGATATACTTGGACGCGCGGGCATAGCCATTGATACCGATATGGGCCAGACCGATGAGGGGGAACCCTGGTTTGCATTCTGCCGCGCCGACACCGGCGATGTCATTGTGCATTTCTCACGCATTGACGGCCAATTTGTTGCCGTAAGTGCGGCGACGGACGCGGTGGTGCGTGGCGATAATTTCCGCCGCGTTGCCGAGGCGCTGGTGAACCGTCAGCCATTGGTGCTGCCAACGCCGGCCTCGGGCCAGAAATTGTTTCTGCATCCTGCCGTCATGCTCACCGCGCTGGTGGCGACAACATTGGCGCAGATGAAAAGCTGGGATGGTCAGGAGATTTCGGCGCTGGACGATACCGGCGCAGCGCCAGGTGCGGCAGTTTCCGGAACCTCATTTGCCGAAACATTGAAAACCGCCTTTGTGGATGCCTTGAACATGGTCCTGCGCGGCTTCATGCCGCCTGCGGATGCCAGAATACTGGCCGAAGCGGGGCAGACCGGCCAGGGAATGGGGCTGGGGCTGGGCAATCTGTCGCTGGCATCGGTGGTGGCTTTCGCCATATCGGCAATTCAGGACAAGCCGGAGCCGGACGAGACGGGATTGGCCGAAACATCTGCAGTGCAATCGCCGGAAGCCTCCGATGCGGATGCAAAAAGCATTGCCATGGCTGGCGCAAACCTGCCTGCATCGGAACAAAAATCCGAAGCGGACGCGCAAAGCATTGCCGCCACGGCTGAGTCAGCGCCGCTCAAGACAGCACCGGTTCGTGACGGCGCTCTCGTCATGGATAAAATGGATAATGCCGGCGGTTCCGTGCAAAAGCTTGCCGCCATGGCCATGCCTGACGATAAAGCGCCCCCGGCCGCGCAGCAGCCGGTATTAGACAAACTGACCGTTGTTGAAATCAGCAACGATGCAGCGCATCAGAAAGTTGAGGCGGCAGCGCCACGGCCGGATGCCGCCAAGGCCGTCCCTGCCCTGCCCGCAGCGTCCCCGGCGCATCTGGAACTGGCGCCTGTGAAGGTGATTCTGCTTTCCGCCAATGCAACTGTGCATCAGTTTACCTTCAGTGAAATATCCCGGGATGCGATTGAAATCTTTTTTGGCGGCCGGGAATCTGACGCCTCGGGTCCGGGAGTGCTCCGTCTTCTGGGCGATCTGGAAAGTGGCGGGCGCGCATTCCCTGCCGGCCTTGCTTCGGGTGACGGCAAGACGACCGGCATTTTTACCGCTGGCATGCCCCTAGGCGCAACCGAAGACGGTTTTTCCGTTTCCCTGGCGGCGCGCACGCCCTTGAGGGCGTCCGATATCGTTTTTGCAGGCGGTGACCCTGTGGCGATGGCGCGGCTTGATATGATTACGGATTTTATCAATTCGGCAGACAGCGTCATCCGGACGGAAAATAATTTTCAGAATATTCTTGAGCCATTCTGGTCCGGGGACAAGCCCCTTACCCTCGTGGTTTTCGATAGTGAAGATCTGCCGCTGAACTTTTTTTCGTTCACCAGCAATGTGCTGTTCGTTGAAGAAAGCCGGTTGGCCGGCGCCGCGATTGATTTCGGAACAAATCCGCTGCAAGTCGATCTGGCCAGCGGCGGCGATGTGACGCTGCTCGGCGTCATCAATCTTAACCCGTTGATGGGCGCCTGATCCGCAGGCTTTCTATATTTCCCTGATCTATATTCCCTTGAATTCGGCCTTGCGTTTTTCATTGAAGGCACGCACGCCTTCGCGACGGTCCTGCGACACATAAACGGCATCATAGGCGGCCAGTTCCAGCTTCAGCCCGGATTTTAGATCGGTCTGCAATCCGCCATTCACCGCGCGTTTGATATTTTTCACCGATATTGGCGCATTGGCGCAGATGGTTTTTGCGGTATCCAACGCTTCATCCAAAAGGCTTGCGGGTTCGCATACCCGGTTGATGATGCCCCATTCCAGCGCCTGCTGCGCCGTGAAGGGCCGCCCGGTCATCAGAATTTCGCGGGCGCGCGGGCCGCCCGCCACGCGCGGCAGGTTCTGGGTGCCGCCACATCCGGGCAGGATGCCCAGCGTCACTTCGGTCAGGGCAAAACGCGCGCCCGATGCCGCATAGGCAAAATCACAGGCCAGCGCAATTTCACAGCCGCCGCCGAACGCCGCGCCATTCACCGCCGCAATGACCGGCAGCTGGCAATCCATAATGCCGTAAATGGCCTCTTCAAAAATAATATGCTGGGCGCGCCAGGCCTCGTCGCTCATGCCGTCGCGCTCTTTCAGATCGCCGCCTGCGCAAAATGCCTTGTCGCCCGCCCCGGTCAGCACTACACAGCGCACCTCGCCCGCCGCGCGGTTCAGCCCGTTCTGGAACAGATCGCGCAGATCAATGCCCATCTGGGTGTTCAGCGCATTGCGGAAATCCGGGCGGTTCAGGCGCACACATAGCAGCCCTTCCCCCGGCTGTTCCAGCGCCAGCGTGTCATAGTGTTTGTGCATATTAACGGCCTTTTCCTGCTTTTATTTTTGGTGCGATAGGACGCTAAACCCTCTATGCTGAGGCCATAGTCAGTCAAGAGAAACCAACAATGCAGGGAGAATTCTATGCGTGAAGCCGTGATCGTATCCACCGCGCGTACCGGTCTGTCCAAAAGCTTCCGGGGCGGGTTCAACGCCACCCATTCGGGCGCCATGGGCGGCCATGTGATCAAACATGTCATGTCGCGCGCCAAGGTAGAACCGGGCGAAGTGGATGATGTCTATATGGGCTGCACCGCGCCCGATGGCGGCTCCACCTCCAATGTTGCACGCTCGGCCGCCTTGTGGGCCGGCTGCCCGACCTCGGTATCGGGTGTAACCATCAACCGCTATTGCTCGTCGGGCCTGCAATCCATCGCCATGGCGGCGCAGCATATTATCGTGGACGGGGCCAATATCGCCATTGGCGGCGGCGTCGAAACCATTTCCATGAGCGGCCAGGTCAAGCAGGATCCGAAAGATCCGAAACTTGCATCCGAATGGCCCGCATTGTGGATGCCGATGATCGAAACTGCCGACATTGTGGCGCAACGCTACAAAGTGTCGCGTGAATATCAGGATGAATATTCGCTGGAAAGCCAGAAGCGCACGGCGGCGGCCCAGCAGGGCGGCAAATTCGCAGACGAAATCGTGCCGATGAAAGTCATGATGGCCGTCAAGGACAAAGACAGCGGCGCAGTCACCATGAAGGAAACCATTGTTGACCGCGACGATTGTAACCGCCCCGACACAAAGGCCGAAGGCCTGGCGGCATTGCAGCCGGTGCGCGGCGCGGGCAATTTCATCACGGCGGGCAATGCCAGCCAGCTTTCCGATGGCGCCTCCGCCTGTCTGCTGATGGAAGCCAAGGAAGCCTCACGCCGCGGGCTTTCGCCGCTGGGGCGGTTCCGCGGCTTTGCCGTTGGCGGCTGCGCGCCCGATGAAATGGGCATCGGCCCGGTATTTGCGATTCCAAAACTGCTGGAACGCACCGGCCTCAAGATCGAAGATATTGATCTGTGGGAACTGAACGAAGCCTTTGCCAGTCAGGTGCTGTATTGCAAGGACAAGCTCGGCATTCCGATGGAAAAACTCAATGTCAATGGCGGCTCGATTGCCATCGGCCATCCGTTCGGCATGACCGGCAGCCGCCTGACCGGCCACATCCTGATCGAAGGCAAGCGCCGCAAGGCCAAAAATGTCGTTGTCACCATGTGCATCGGCGGCGGCATGGGCGCGGCGGGCCTGTTCGAAGTTCTGTGATCTGGATCACACACGGATAAATTGAAAAAGCCGGGTCTCGCACCCGGCTTTTTTGTGGGCCGTTGGAAGGCGCCTTTATGCAGCTATTGCCATAATCTGTCATTTTATGGCATATTATGTCATTCTCTGCCATTCAGGAGGCGCCAGATGCAAAGCATGAATATATCCCTGCCGGATCAGATGAAGCAGTTCGTGGAACGCCAGATTGCCCAGGGGCGATATAGCAGCGCCAGTGAATATGTGCGCGAACTGATCCGTGCCGATGAGAAATACAAGGCCGAAGAGCAATTGGAAGCCAGACTGCTGGAAGGCCTGAACAGCGCCGAGAGCGAAATGACGCCGGAAGATTGGCAGGCGATTCGCGGCTCAGCCATGGCCAGATTAGGAGCTGCGCGCAACAAACGGCGCGGATGAACAGAATATACAAGCGCGCAGCGGCGCGGCGTGATCTGGAAGATCACTTCGTTCATCTGGCGCAAAATGCGGGGCAGGACGTCGCAGAGCGTGGATGTTGCCGAGCGTTTTCTGATTAGATCATTTTTTTATCAGGTTGATGCGCTCGCATTTCCACTGCTTCACCCCACCCCAAACCCCTCCCCATCAAAGGGGAGGGGCTTTCCTCAGTGCGCGCGGCAGTCTCTTCCCCTCCCCCTCGTGGGGAGGGGATAGGGGTGGGGGCAATGCTGGGTAAGTCAGATCAAAAAACGGCCTAGCGCCGAATCCAGTTTTGATGATTTGGCGCGCCAACCCTTGATTGGCGCACAGCTTATACTACAGCAGCCCGCGTTGGCCGGCCTGCGTAAATGGCGCGTCAGGAACTTCGACAATTACCTGATATTCTATCAGCCGCGTCCGGATGGCGTGTCAATTGTCCGTGTACTGTATGCGGCGCGGGATTGGTGGAGCCTTCTTGGGCTGATCTCGTAAAAACCAGCCCGCCCCGCTTCGTCATGAAACCGGCAGTTAACACGGTCTCGCTACAAGATAGCAGCATTGCATAATAATATGAAACAAACGACTCGAGTTTGCGGAATGCTTTCTGGCAGGATCACAACCATGCCGCTGTTTAAATATGTAACCCTTGATCGCATCGATATTCTGGTCAACCAGGAAATACGATACACGCAGCTCGGCGAGTTCAACGATCCATTTGAGATGCCTGTGTTTATGGAACCGACCATGAGCGTTAGCACACGGGAGCGTCGAGAAAGAGAAGTCTTCCTTAAGAACGTACGGGATGAATATGAGAAGCTTCCGGATGGGGCAAAAAAAATTATGCCATTGACTGAGTTTCTTGAGGAGGCCTTGAAAAACAAACCTACGTTGTCCCCACCTGTTGTTCGCATTATAGAGGAATTTAGGCAGGAGGCGTGGACGATATTAAAGAAAGCCTATAAAGAGTTGCCAGTTTTAGCCTTGACTGAAGCGCCTGACAATCTCCTCATGTGGTCACATTATTCTGGGAAACACACTGGAATAGTAATCGAGTTTGATGAGGCGAATCTCACTTTTATTCAGATGACATCGCCAACGGATATTTATCATCGCCTGAGGAAGGTTATATATTCGGAAATTCGCCCCATCTTTGAGGCCGTAGAAGAATATTCGTCTGCTGACGTCATGCTCACTAAGAGTATTGAATGGGCTTACGAAAAAGAGTGGCGTATAGCCAAGCCAGCTAAAGAAGCGCAGAAAACTATCCCCGCATTTCCCTATGACATCTGTTTGTTTGATATGCCTGCAACTGCCATTAAGCGCGTTATCCTTGGCGCACGGGTAAGTTCAGAGGATGTAGACCGGATCAGGAATATCATCCGGTCTATACCGCATCTTCGTCATATCCGCTTACAACAGGCGTCACTTGATGAGCGGCGCTTTGCGCTTAATTTTTCAGACTGTGAATAGTTTGGAGATGCGCCGCCTCACTTCGCCGTAAGCTGCAGGAACACATCTTCCAGATCGGATTCCTCGGTCGATATGTCGGCGATCTGGATGCCTGCGTCTTTTATACATTCAATCAGCATCATCACGGGCGTGTCGGCGGGGTTATAGGATATGGCCAGTTTGCCATCACGCAGTCTTTCGGCATTGAGGCCAGCCAGGCCTGCCGGCAGCTGCGCGACGGCCTGTGCCGGGGTGACGACCAGGCGTTTGTCGCTGATGCGGGCCAGCAATTGGGGTGTGGGTTCGCAGGCGATGACCTGGCCGTGATTGATGATGGCGATGGTGTCGCACATCGCCTCGGCCTCTTCCAGATAATGCGTGGTCAGCACAATGGTTACGCCATGCGCATTCAGTGTACGGACATATTCCCATAGCTGCTGGCGCAGTTCCACATCGACGCCCGCAGTGGGTTCATCCAGCACCAGAATGGGCGGGCTATGCACCATCGCCTTTGCGACCAGCAGGCGCCGCCGCATGCCGCCCGACAGCGTGCGCGCATAGGCGTCCGCCTTGTCTGTCAGGCCCAGCACTTCCAGAATTTCGGCTGTGCGGCGTTCGGCTTTGGGCACCCCATACAGGCCGGCATGCAGATCCAGCAGATCGGCAGGCGTAAAGAACGGATCAATATTCAATTCCTGCGGCACGACGCCGATCGAGGCCCGCGCCTTGCGCGGATTCTTGTCAATGTCAAAGCCCCAGATACGGGCCTCGCCCCCGGTTTTAATCACCAGCCCGGCCAGAATATTGATAAAGGTGGATTTACCCGCCCCATTGGGCCCCAACAGGCCAAAGATGGCGCCGCGCGGAATATCCAGATCAATGCCCTTTAGCGCATGTTTGGGCGGCGCGCCGCCCGGACTTTGATAAATTTTTTGAAGATTGCGGGCTTCAATGGCGTTTTCGCCCGCGCGCATATTTTCTGTCAGGGAGGGTTTTGTGTTAGGCATAGGAATGGGTATCATCGCCCGGCAAGCCAGGTCAACGAAGAGTTCACATTTTCTTATGCAAGCGCAAAAAAGCCCTGAAAATTCGCCCAAACCGCTTGGCCCGGACAGCCATCTCTATCTGATTGACGGTTCGGGATATATATTCCGCGCCTATCACGCGCTGCCGCCTTTGACACGCAAGCGCGACGGGCTGCCGGTGGGCGCGGTCAGCGGCTTTTGCAATATGCTGTACAAGCTGATCGAAGACACCAGATCCGGCGAGACCGTGACGCATATTGCGGTGATATTCGATTCCGCCCGGCAGACCTTCCGTAACGAAATTTATCCTGCCTATAAGGCCAACAGGCAAGAGCCGCCGGAAGATTTGCGGCCGCAATTTTCCATTATCCGCGACGCTGTGCGCGCCTTTAATGTGGTGGCGGTGGAAGAGCCGGGTTTTGAAGCCGATGATCTGATCGCCACATTTGCGCGCCAGGCCAAGGCGCGCAAGGCGCGGGTCACCATTGTGTCATCGGACAAGGATCTGATGCAGCTGGTCGGCGATGGCGTTGATATGCTGGACCCAATGAAGAATGTGCATATTGGCCCGGATCAGGTGTTTGAAAAATTCGGCGTCGGCCCGGACAGGGTTGTAGATGTGCAGGCGCTGGCGGGGGACAGTTCCGACAATGTGCCGGGCATTCCGGGCATCGGCATCAAGACGGCGGCGCAACTGATTCAGGAATATGGCGATCTGGACACATTGCTGGCGCGGGCGGGCGAAATCAAGCAGCCCAAGCGCCGTGAAAGCCTGCTGCAACATGCCGATATGGCGCGCATCAGCCGGGAACTGGTGCGTTTGCGCGATGATGTCGTGACGGGCGCAGTACTTGACAGCATGACCATCACGCATCCCGATGCGGGCCAATTGCTGAGCTTTCTGACGGATATGGAGTTTAATACGCTGGCGCGGCGCATCGGAGCCGAAATGCGTGTGGAAGTGCCGCAGCCTGCAGCACCCGCATCATCAAATCAGGGAACCATGCAGCCAATATCCCAGGGCGAAGCCGGCGCGCCGGGCGCGACCCTGCCGGGACTGGATGCGCGCATTGACCCGTCTATGTATGAAACCATTGTCAGCATGGACGCGCTGGACCGCTGGATAGCGGCGGCCTGTAAGGCCGGGCTGGTTTTTGCCGATACGGAAACCAATTCGCTGGACGCGATGCGCGCCGATCTGGTTGGAATTTCACTTTCCACCGCGCCCGGAAAGGCCTGTTATATCCCGGTTGGACATACGGGGCCGGACGGCGATGACGCCCTGTCGCTGGGCGGCGGCGCGCCGCAGCAACTTGACCGCACTGAGGTGCTTGCGCGCCTGCGGCCCTTGTTTGAAGATCCCGGCGTGCTGAAAGTGGGGCATAATCTCAAATATGACATGCTGGTGCTGTCACGTTACGATGTGCGGCTGACGCCCATTGATGACACGATGCTGCTGTCCTATGCGCTGGATGCCGGCCTGCATGGACATGGCATGGATGAATTATCCAAACTGCATCTTGGCCACACACCCATTGCATTCAAGGATGTGACAGGCAGCGGCAAGGAGCGGCGCACCTTTGACCGGGTGCCGCTCGACAAGGCGACACACTATGCCGCTGAAGATGCCGACGTGACCGGACGCCTGTTTCATATTCTCAAACCAAGGCTGATCGCGGAACATATGACCAGCATGTATGAAACGCTGGAACGCCCGCTGGCGCCGGTGCTGGTCGAGATGGAGCGTGCCGGCATCATGGTGGATGCGCCATTTCTGGCGCGCCTGTCGTCAGAATTTGCACAGCGCATGGCGCAATATGAGGATCAGATTTACGCGCTGGCGGGCGAGAAATTCAATATCGCCTCGCCCAAACAGCTTGGCGAAATCCTGTTTGGCAAGCTGGGCATGGCTGGGGATAAAAAAACCAGGGGCGGCGATCAATCCACCGGCGTTGAGGTGCTGGAAATGCTTGCCGCGCAGGGCCATGATCTGCCCGCGCGCGTGATTGACTGGCGGCAATTATCCAAACTCAGGGGAACCTATACCGAGGCGTTGCAGGGTCATATCAATCCCGAAACCGGGCGCGTTCACACATCCTATTCGATGGCGTCAACATCAACCGGACGGCTGTCCTCCAACGATCCGAATTTGCAGAATATTCCCATCCGCACGGAAGAAGGGCGCAAGCTGCGCGAAGCCTTTATCGCCGCACCCGGCCACAGGCTGATCAGCGCGGATTACAGCCAGATCGAATTGCGCATTCTGGCCGAGATCGCCGATATTGGTGCGTTGAAACAGGCCTTCGCGCGCGGTGAGGATATTCACGCCATCACCGCAAGCGAGATGTTCGGCGTGCCGGTAAAGGATATGGACCCCGCAATCCGGCGCCGCGCCAAGGCGATTAATTTTGGCATCATCTATGGTATATCCGCCTTTGGCCTGGCCAATCAGCTGCGCATTCCGCAATCAGAAGCGCAACGCTATATCGCCGCCTATTTCGAGAAATTTCCCGGAATAAGAAATTACATGGAAACGACAAAGAAAATTTGCCGCGACACCGGGTTTGTCACGACGCTGTTTGGCCGGAAAATTCATTTCCCCGGCATCAATCAGAAAAATCCTGCGCATCGCGCCTTTTCAGAGCGTGCCGCCATCAACGCCCCGATTCAGGGATCGGCCGCCGACATTATCCGCCGCGCGATGATCCGCATGCCTGCGGCGCTGCGCGAAGCGGGGCTGCGCGCGCGCATGCTGCTTCAGGTGCATGACGAACTGGTATTCGAGGCGCCCGAATCAGAGACAGAGGCCACAAAAATGCTGGTCACACGGGTTATGGAGCAGGCGGCCCTGCCTGCATTGTCCCTGTCTGTGCCGTTAACGGTGGACGCAAAAGACGGTATTAATTGGGGCCAGGCGCATTAGCGCAATTTACGTTCGGATCATCAGGCCGCACGGCGGGGCAGGACGGTTTCCGGGTCGATGCCCGCTTCGCTCAGCATGCTGCGCAGTTCTTCGAGTTTGCCGCCATCCTCGGCGCCGGAGCCGTCTTTCAGGAAATCCTTGAGTGCGCCAGGTTCACGGATAAATCCAAGCGCCAAACGCTGTGCAAGATCCCGCGACTTGCCGCGTGTCAGAATATTTGATGCGGCCAGCTTCAGCAGAGCCAGGCTTTTGCTGACAGGGCTGTCCTGGCCATCACTGACGCGGGCAAGCAGATTATTCTGCTGGACAATTGACAAGCAGATTGAATCGAGATCAGCGGCGATGGATTGCTTGCGCACCGTATCCAGCTCAGATTTCAGAACCTTGTTTTGAAGTTCGCACAGCAGGCGCAGCCGCGTTGAGGCGGGCTTTTCAGAATTGGAAAAGAACCGGTTGAAAGCAGGCGCTTCCAGCAGCGCCAGAAGTATCCCGGTCAGCTTGCGCCTGTTGGCTTCGCCGACGATATTGTCGCTTATGAACAGGATACGCTCGGCCTTGATTGCCGGGTTTTCGGCCTGGTTCAGGAAGGCGTCAAGCGTATCGGGTGAAATCAGGCGTTCCGAGCGAACGCGGAAAGCTTCCAGCACTTCGTCATGCGGCAGCAGATTACCGCAGGCCAGAACAACTTTTGACGCCAGGCGGCGCAAAAATTTCACTTCCACATCAAGTGAATCCTGCGAAAGGCGCTTGCTGCCTTCCAATTCCCGCAACACGCGGCGTATGATCGCCGTGCGCGCTTCCGGAAGCGCGCACGGCGATCATACATTGCCAAAATGCATGTTCAGCGCTGCAACGCCAGCCGATTCCAGCGTGGAGGTGTCGAGAAGCCCGCTTGCCAGTTCGATCAGCCGTTGCAGCGCGTTTCCAAGATCGGGCTGATCGCCAATGATATCCTTGATCGCGGATGAAGCCGAAACAATTTCAGAAACATAACCGTCAATAATGCCGAGGCAGAAATCGCACAAGGCGGGATCATCCTGGGGAATATTTCCAATGAAGTCCAGCATCCGGACCAGCTTGCAATCCCAGCCATCGCAATCCTTGAGATGATCCGTAATGGCCGCATTAAACAGATATTCCCGGCGCGGATCATGAGCCAGACGCCGCGCCAATTCCGCAATTCCGGTTTTTTTCAGGGTAGGCAGCCGATTCTTGTCACGGTCTACATAGACCATCACCATCGCATCGCTGACCAGCTTGTGCAGCGTCCGTACCCGCTCGCCGACAGTTCCTTCGCCGGCCTGTGATTGGGCGATAGCCATTTTTTGTACCGCAGCCTGCAGGACGCTGCCGGTGCTTTCCAGCCGCTCAAGATATTCCGGACTGTGCAGCAGCTCCAGTGAGGTAATTTTCCAGCGGTTCAGGCTGTCCTGAAGCAGGCGGACAATGGTTTTGCGCGCCTCATAAGAATACAGATCCTGAGCTTTGAAACAAGGCAGCGAATCCACCGCTTCGGTTTTGCCGGCGTTCTTTTTGGGATTTTCGATTTCGCCTTCCTGAAAGATGCGCACGGACAGATAATTGCCATCTTCGCTCAACGTTTCTTTTGTGACCTGCACCGAAGTGCCGCCGCCTACCAGTTCCTTGGCCTGCTTCAGGGCTTTTTCGCGCGACTCCATTGCCCCGTAAAGCTGCCATTTTCCGCGCGGCGGCTTAAGATGAATTTCGTAATGTATCTGGCCGCTTGACATGCCGTGCCTCTAAATTTTCTGTTGCCCTCAGTTTACGCAGTGTGTGTTAATAGTCGGTGAACAGATCGAAACCGGATAAAAACCAGGAACCTTATCAAAGGGTTGGAGGATTTTACATGCGGGGATGGCTAATGGCCGGATATGCGGCAGCGGCAGCGGCACTGGCAATGGGCCTGGGGCCGGGTGTTCCCGCATGCGCGGTGGAAACGGACGCGGCCCGCCCGCTTTATCTGCAAACCATTCCGGGCTATGAGATCACCTATTTTGTACGAAACATTCCTGGCGTCCGGATGTTGCGCTTTACCCCATCGGGCAGCCTGATCGTCACCGTACCGTACCGGGGCCAGGTTCTGCTGCTGAAACCGGATGCACAAGGCGCAGCCGCGCGCCCGTTTGTGCTGCTGGAGGGCCTGAACAACCCGCATGGCGTTGATCTGCGTGACGGCGCGCTTTATGTGGCGGAAGAAGATGCTGTTGGGCGTATCGCCTATAATGATCAGAAGAGTGCGCCTGAAGGGGATTATACCCGCATCATTACCGGCCTGCCGCAGGATGGCGGCCATTCTACGCGCACCGTGCGCGCCGGGCCGGACGGAAAATTATATGTAACCGCCGGATCCTCCTGCAATATATGTGAGGAAGAAAATCCACAGCGCGCCGCCATGCTGCGCTATGATCTGGATGGCGCCAATGGCGAAATTTATGCGCGCGGCCTGCGCAATTCGGTTGGCTTTGACTGGCGGCCAGAGGATGGCGCGCTATATGCCACAGATAATGGCAGGGACTGGCTGGGCGATGATCTGCCGCCATGCGAGTTGAACCGGATTGAACAGGGCAAACATTATGGCTGGCCCTATGCCTATGGCCGGAATATTCCCGATCCGCAATATGGTCCGGGTGCGGAGGAAAAAATTGCGGCGGCGGTAGCGCCGGTATTTGAATTCCGCGCCCATAACGCGCCGCTGGGCATTACATTCATACGCAATCTTGATGCGCCGGCGCCGCTGCGCGGCGGTGCGCTGGTGGCGCTGCATGGTTCATGGAATCGCAGCGTCAAGGATGGATACAAAATTGTGCTTTTGAACTGGCGGACCGGCGGCAAAATCGAGGCCAGCGATTTTGTCTGGGGCTTTCTCGAAAATGGCAAGGTCCATGGCCGCCCGGTTGATATAGCAGAAGGTCCGGATGGGGCCTATTACATTTCCGATGATGCCGCCGGTAATATTTACCGGGCCGCCAGAAAAGCAAACTGAAGCCGTGCCTTTGTATTCAGGTCTGATATGATGCCGGGAATGAACAGTGAAAGGAGCCGTGAAAAATGCGTTTGACGACCCCGCGGGTTAGGCCGTTGCAGGATGATGAACTGAATGAAGAGCAACGCGAAATCATGGCGCCGCTCACACGCAATGGCCGCGTGTTTAATATTTTCCGTTCCATGATCCATCATCCGGTTCTGTTCAAAAACTGGCTGACATTTGCGAACTATGTTCTGAGCAAGCGCAGCAGCATTTCGGCGCGCGACCGCGAAATTGCCATTCTGCGGATCGGCTGGCTGTGCAAGGCGGAATATGAATGGGCGCAGCATGTGATCATCGGCAAGGCCGCCGGCATCACGGATGCGGAAATTGACCGCATCGCGGCAGGCCCCGATGCGCCCGGATGGGATGCATTTGACGCCGCACTGGTGCGCAGCGCAGACGAGCTGCACAAGGACAAAATCATCAGTGACGCCACCTGGAAAAAATTATCCGAACGCTATAATGAAGCGCAGTGCATGGATCTGGTGTTTGCGGTGGGGCAATATAATCTGGTGTCGATGGCGTTGAATACATTCGGCGTGCAACTGGACCCGGGCCTTACGGGTTTCAAGAAATAATGGATGCAGAAGTGTTTTTTAACAGCGTCGAGGCACGCAGCCGCCGCATCGAAACCGTGTGCGGCGATGGCCGCATGGTATGGCGCATATGGGGCGAAGGCGCGCCGCTGGTGTTCATTCATGGCGGCGCAGGGGCCTGGTCGCACTGGATACGCAATATCCCGGAATTTGAAGGCGGGCGGATGGTGATAGCGCCGGATCTGCCCGGCCTGGGTGAATCGGCATCTCCGCCCAAACCCTATACGCCGGAAAGCATTGCAGAGATCGCGGCCAATGGATTGCATCAGGTGCTGCCCCCGGGAAAACAGTTTGATATGGCGGGCTTTTCGTTTGGCGGCATGATCAGCGGCCTGATCGCCAGATTGCACCGCGACCGGGTGCGCAGCCTGACCCTGCTGGGCCCCAGCGGATTGGGCGGGCAATTCGGCAATATCAAACCGCCGGTAAAATTGCCCCTGGGCGGAACGCGGGAGGAACTGGCGGCGGCGCACCGGCATAATCTTGGCGCGATCATGCTGCATGATCCGGCAAAAATAGACGATCTGGCCATGTATGTGCAGGCTATTAACGCGCCGCGCACACGGGTGCTCAGCCCGGAACATGCGATGAGCGAGAAGCTGCTGAATGCGCTGCGTGAGATTCCGGGGCGCGTCAACAGCATCTGGGGCGAGTTTGACATTTCATCGCCCTATCTGGAACACCGGCGCAGCGTTATCGCCAGCGTTCATCCGGAGGCGGAATTTCATATCATTCCCGGCGCCGGGCATTGGGTGCAATATGAAGCCTCTGACGCAGTCAACGCATTATTACGCCGCTTTACAGCCTGAGCTGTCGATAGCGAATAAAGATGTCCGATTAGTTGACACATGATATGTCCGACTACGCTTGCGCTTAAGGGCCGCCTTGCCGGGAGGGCGTAGCCCGGACGGCGGGGCGGCCCTTAAGCGGCGATTTTCTTTTCCTCCTTCAGGCTTCCGTCCGCGCCATAGCGGCCGATTTCCCTGGGCCCGTGGAAGATAGCCAGGGCGCCGTCGGGATAGTGGTGAACGCGCACCTGGGTTTTGACAAAATGGTGGCGGTGAGGGCTGGCCGGGATTTGCAGTTTCAAGCCCCTGTAATGCACCGTATTGTCGGCGGCTACGACGCGCTGCTCCTGAATGCACAGGATATTGGCGACATCAAAACCCGCGACCGGCATGAAGGCGGAAATTGCGCATTCCGGCTCCACAATAAAGCGCGCATTATGGCGTGGCAGATACGCCTCGCGCAGATAGTGGTTGGCGGCGTCCATATCGTCGATGCCGGCAAGCTTCAACTCATTCACCAGCCGCCCCTGCAAGGTGCCGAACATCCGCTCGGAACGGCCCCTGGCCTCAGGCGAATAAGCCGCGATATGCTCGATGCCGAGTTGCTGCAAGGCCCGGCCTACCTGCGTCGGGCGGCTCTTGTCCACCTTGCCGCCCGCCTCCGGCGTCAAGAAATAATGGCTGCCGCGATCTGTGTAAAACGCGCAGAAAAGGCCATGTTTTGCGATCGTCTCATACAGGCCGCGCATGCTGCTGGCAATGCCTTCCTCTTCGCAGAAAAAGGCGCTGGTGATCTCGCTCGTCGCATCGTCCAGCGTCACCACCAGATCGCAATAATCATCGCCGAACCATACATGCTTGCTGGCGTCCTGATGCAGCATCATGCCACGCATTGGCTTCCTCGGACGCCGCAGCCGGTGCGGCCCGCCGCGCTTGCCGGGCATAACCAGGCCAGCCTGGGCCAGCACCGTGCGCGTCCAGCTATAGCCGCGCATCACCCCGTGCTCACGCACCGCAAACTCGTGGAAATGCCGCACGTTAAACCCCGCATACCGCTCACGGTACAGCTGTGTAACCCGCGCAACCTCCGCATCCGCCGCGCGGCGCTGCGAGACACGCCCAATGCGTCCATCGCGCAGCCGCTCCACGCCGCCATCATCATACCGCTCCCGCAGCCGCAGAAAATGCCGCACGCTGCACCCAAGCATCAGCGCCGCCTCATCGCAACCCAGCCGGGCTTTCTGAAAATCTTCATATACCGCCCCAAAACGCTGCATCCGTATAGCCTCCGTCAGTTCCCGATTTAACCTCATCTGACCCCCATCGCGTTGATGGATAAGCCAAACACTAAAATCGGACATTTGACGTGCTAACTAATCGGACATATCACGAACTCTCGACA
>Ga0209867_1000086_pt1 | contig 27180 bp, 26 predicted proteins | sample GWRWmT4_4Nov14_FD_187197 | JGI IMG/M metagenome (GOLD analysis project Ga0209867, IMG submission 187197) | Sand microcosm microbial communities from a hyporheic zone in Columbia River, Washington, USA - GW-RW T4_4-Nov-14 (SPAdes) (version 2) | ecosystem: Engineered > Artificial ecosystem > Sand...
CCCGAAGATCATTGGAATAGGGTCGTGTCATGCCTGCTGGCCTCCTGTCCCCAGCAGGCATCTTGAATCACAAATCAAACGATTTGGGAATCCCCTTCCGATTCGGATAAACAATGAATCGCTCTAGCGCCCCTGCATCTGTCAGCGTGCGTTCATGGCCGCCACTTGCGGGATCACTTCGGAAATCAGCAGCTTTGTTTGGGCGAGCATTTCGCTGGCGTCACCTGCCACCGGGCGCAGAATGAATTTATGCGCTCCGGCTGCAATATATTCCTTCAGCCGGGCCAGAATTTCATCGGCGCCCCCCACCGCGTAATAGCCGCGCGGATCGTCTTTCACGCGCTTAGCCAGTGCTGCCACATTGCGCGCCACCGGGGCATCATCCCATTTACCGAAACGGAAAGCGAAACCCGCGCCATAATGGTCTTCATCAATCTCGCGGCCGGTTTGGGTCAGGGCCTGTTTGATACCCGCGATCACCGGGGCGACCTGGGCGGGGGTTTCCAGCCCCGCCTGCCAGCCGGTGCCGAGCGCCGCAGTGCGGCGTATCGCCCCTTCGGCGGAGCCGCCTACCCACAGGGGAATATCGGGCTGTACCGGGCGGGGCGATATGGAAACATCCGTATACTGAAAAAACTCGCCATGAAAAGTGACGCTTTCCTCGCGCCACAGGCGTGCGATCAGGGTCAGGCATTCATCGGTGCGGATGCCGCGCCGTTTTGTGGTGCGGCCCGTGGCCTCCCATTCCGGGCCGATGGCGCTGCCAACGCCAAAGGCGGGCAACAGGCGGCCCTTGCTCAATACATCAATGGTAGCGCACTGTTTGGCCAGCAGCAGCGGATCACGCAGGCCGGCCGAAGCGACATTCATACCAAATTTCAGCCGTTTGGTGGCCCCGGCAAGTGCGGCCATCACGCTCATGCATTCGAGATGCGGGTCTTTGGACACGATGCGGTCAGACTGCCAGATCGAATCGACGCCCCCATCCTCGCACAGGGAAACCCATTGCCAGAAGCCATCGGCATCTTCGAACGGGAAATTGGCAATGCCCAGTCCCACGCCATAGGTCATGCTGTTTTCTTTCAGGATTGTTACAAGACCTTTAGCCTAGCCAAAAACGCAGGCAATACCAAGCGCAGTCCAGTTTACCGCCCTGGAATATCCGCACTGGGGATTTTCAGGACGCTTTCAACCAGGTGCCGTAAAAAACGGTCCATATCGGCCGAGGCCTTGTGGGCGAACTGCATCAGGGCAACCATATGCGCGTCCCCGACCGCAATGCGTGCGGCGTCTTCGGGATCTACATCGCTCGCGACCGATCCTGCCTGCTTGCCAAGCACAATAACCTGCTTGAGCCGGTTGATAATGCGCTCCTGAAATTCAAGATATTTTGGCCAGGTGTCGTCCCGGATGGAAGTGCTCCATTCCAGCCAGACCCGGATCATGTCACTGTGCGTGTTCGCAGCGTCGGCAAAGGAACGCATCAATTTGTAAAGCGCCTCAGGGGCAGTCAGATGCGCCCCCTCAATGCTGGCGGTCATTTCCGTAAGAAATTCATCCACCTGGCTCAATACCTGCTCAACCAGATATTCGCGGCTGGGAAAATAGTTAAACACGGTCGCCACCGAAACGCCGGCCGCCCGGGCTACTTCGGCGTGGCTGGCGCGGCCAATGCCCAGATTTGCGAACACCCGCACCCCGTACACAAGCAATTGCGCACGGCGATCATCCGGGTTCATGCGTTTTCGTGGCGTCAGGATATTCATATTTTGCTGTCTAATATATTTCCGGGATTTTGTCTATTTATTGTAAGAGATTCAGGCGTTTTTTTATAAAAAATTATTGTTGACAAATTAATCAGCAATGTATTGACTAACTACACAATAAGTGCGGAAATCGTGTTACGCAAATCGGAGGATCAGCTTATGGGCGTAGATGTGACGGTAGACAAACTGAAACCCTTGCCTGGCGATGCGCCGGACAATGCCGAGGCGCTGGAGAGATATGAGCGCGATTTCCAGTCTCATGGGCAGGTATGGGGCGAAATCCTGCAAAAGAATTTTGAACGCCTGAGCAAGGGCAGCTATTCCCTGCACTGGATGAATGGGGAAGCCAATGGCTGGGGCAGCCAGAAGCCGAAAATTTCCTCGCGCGGCCTGACCTATAATGATGTTAACCGCGTCAAGGGCACGGGTGAAATCGAAGAAGTCTCCACCTGGAAAAGTTTTGCCCCGCGCGGTTCAATTCGCGATCCCTACAAGAATATGATGCCGGTGCTGGAAAGCTATGATGTCATGCACAAATATGATGTGTGGTCGGACAATGTTTCGCCTTTGTATGAAGAGGCCAAGGCGCGGCAGTGGAATGCCACTCGCGATATCCCGTGGGACGAATTGGGCGACATTCCCGAAGACCTTGCCAAGGCGTCCTGCCAGCTTTCTACCTTCCTGTCCGAAGTTGAATTTGCCGCAGGTGATTTTCCGGCCAAATGGCTGTATCGCATTCCGCAGGATTTTCTGGAAGTGAAAAGCTTTCTGGCGACGCAGATCATGGACGAGGCGCGTCATCAGGAAGTGTTCCGCAAACGTGCGCTGATGGGAGGCGGGCTGATGCATGCTTCGCCGGGCTTTGAATGGGCGTTGAAATCCATACTGGACGCGCCCAATCATGTGATGGGTACGTTCCTGCTCAATCTGCTGGGCGAGGGGCTGGTTCTGTCGATTTTCCGCTCCGGCGAGATGATCGCGAAGACGCATACGGACAAGGAAATCTTCCGTCTGTGCATGCAGGATGAGGCGCGTCACGTTTCCTATGGCGTGCTGCAATTCAAATATTATCTAGATAATCACCCCAACCGCCCCCAGGCAGAGGAGGAACTGCACCGTTTTGCCGATCTTGGAGAACAGATCATCCTGACCGCGTTCAGCGAAGCGACAGTGACCGAGCCGGTGGCGATTCTTCTTGGCGGCGGCCTCAAACATATAGATGCGGGTATGGATGGCCTTGGCAAGCTGTGGACAGTGTTTATCGAGGAATATCTCCAACGCTGTGACCGGGCCGGGTTTAACCGCCGCGCGCGCTGCACCATTCCGGCGCAGTTCCCGTGGGGCGGTATGATCGCAGCCTGAAGGCGGTTTTTGTATGCCGGATATTAAAAATGAAATGCCTGTGGCCGCAAAGCCGCAGGCGGCGCCTTCCGGGCCGGTATTGTTTACGTCGCTGGCCTGGTTCGAGGCGCTGGTATCCGTGATGCGCAGCAATGCCGCGCGCTACGAACATCTTGGTTACACGGATTGCGTCATGCAGTTCATCATTACCGATGGCAATGCCGGTAAGCCCTGGAGTGTGCGGCTTACCTTCGATACTTATGATGTGACGGAAGTGGCGCTGGCCAATCCCGTGCGCGAGGATATCAGCGATTTTGCGTTTGAAGCGCCGCTTTCGGTGTGGACAGCCATGATCGAAAATATTGCGCGCAATCATGGCAAGCCCGATCATGAATATACCCTGAATTATCTGAGCATGCGCGAGCCGCTGTTCACGGTTTCCGCTGAAGACCAGCTGCGGCGGGATTATTTTTTCCGTTACAATCAGACCATGCAACAGATGATGAACGATTCTCATCATATCGAAACCCGGTTTTCCTGACCGGCGGGGATAAAGATTTTCCATGGCAAAACATCGCGCCGGGCATTTTTATATTGATGAAACCTGTATTGGCTGTGGCGCATGCGATGAAATGTGTCCCGGCAAGGCCGATGCCGTTCAAGCGATACCGGGCGATTTTCGCGGGCGTTTCAAAATCGTACTGGAAGACTGCATTGATTGCGGATTTTGTGTGCCGGTATGCCCTGTCGACTGTATTCATGACGCCCGCACGGAAGGGGTTGTGGAGGGGGAGGGCGGCTATATGCGCATCAAAGAGCTTCAGGCCTGGGCCGAAAATCTGAAATCGCAGAATAGTTAAGCAGGCGCGCCGTGCCCGGCTTTTAAGCGCCCTGCCGCCCGTATGTGGCTATAAAAGCGGCATCCCGGCTTGGGATAGGCCATTTTCTCCCGGATTTAGCCGCCTGCCAAGTTGGCCTGAAAGTTGCTGGTTGTCCTGTATCACATGCGCCATATCAGGCGCTGAGAAACAGGATAGTGGAAATGAAGCCAAAACTTGTCGTTATCGGAAATGGCATGGCGGGCATGCGGGCGGTTGAAGAACTGCTGGATCGTGCGCCGGGAAGCTATGACATCACGGTGTTCGGTGCGGAACCCAATGTGAATTACAATCGCATCCTGCTGTCGCCGCTGCTGGCCGGGGAAAAGAGCTTCGAAGACATTATTATCAATGGCCGCGACTGGTATGCCGATAACGGTATTGTCCTGCATATGGGCGCCAGGATTACGCGCATTGATCGCGAAAAGCGCGAGGTGATCAGCGCCTGCGGCATCCGGGCAGGCTATGACCGGCTGCTGATCGCCACCGGCTCCGATCCGTTTATACTGCCCGTTCCAGGGGCCGATCTGCCCGGCGTGGTGACCTTTCGTGACGTGCTGGATGTAGAAAAGATGCTGGCCGCCAGCCGCACCCATCGCAATGTGGTTGTGATTGGAGGCGGCCTGCTTGGGCTGGAAGCCGCCAATGGACTGCGCGCAAACGGCATGCAGGTCAGTGTGGTGCATCTGATGCCGACATTGATGGAGCGCCAGCTGGATGAAGCGGCGGGCTATCTGCTGCAACGCGAATTCGAGAAGCGGGGTATCGAAATATATACCCGCGCCAATACCCAGGAAATTTATGGCGGCGCAAATGTGGAGGGCGTTTTGTTGCAGGATGGCCGGCGGATCGCTGCCGATCTTGTGGTCATGGCGGTGGGAATTAAACCCAGCATAGGCCTGGCCAAGGCGTCGGACCTGGTGTGCGAGCGCGGCATTGTCGTGAATGATCATATGGTCACGTCTGATCCGGCCATCCTTGCAGTTGGCGAATGTGTGCAGCATCGTGGCGCGGTCTATGGCCTTGTGGCGCCGCTGTTTGACATGGCGAAAGTCGTGGCGGCCCAGCTGGCGCAGGACGCCACTAGCGCCTATACGGGTTCCGTCACAAATACACGCTTGAAGGTTTCCGGCATTGATCTGTTTTCGGCCGGTGACTTTTCAGAAGCGGAAGGCACTGAGGATATTATTCTGCGGGACGCCCATCGCGGTGTTTACAAGCGGCTGGTGTTAAAGGACAACCGCATTCGCGGCGCCGTGCTCTATGGCGACACCAGCGATGGCGGCTGGTACTTTCAGATGTTACGCGATGGCGAGGATATCGCCCCCATACGCGACAGTCTGATTTTTGGGCAGGCTTTTGCAGGCGGCGTCCAGGCAAACCCTAGTTCCGCCGTTGCGGCGCTGCCGGATACGGCGGAAATCTGCGGCTGCAACGGCGTATGCAAAGGCAGGATCGTCAGCGCGATCAATGACCACGGCCTGACCAGTCTTGAGGATGTCCGGAGCAAAACCAAAGCCTCGGCTTCATGCGGTTCCTGCACCGGCCTGGTGGAGCAATTGCTGCAGCTGTCATTGGGAGAGGGCTATGTGGCCGGCGCCGCCATAAAGCCGCTATGCAAATGTACGGATCTGTCTCATGACGATGTGCGCAGGCTGATACTGGCCAGGGATCTGAAAAGCATTCCCGCCGTGATGCAGGAATTGCAATGGATGTCGGCAAATGGCTGTTCCACCTGCCGCCCGGCGCTGAATTATTATCTCGTCTGTGACTGGCCGGGCGAATATGAAGATGATTACCAGTCCCGCTTCATCAATGAGCGCGCGCATGCCAACATCCAGAAAGACGGCACCTATTCCGTTGTCCCGCGCATGTGGGGCGGGCTTACCAATGCCAGGGAATTGCGCGCCATCGCGGATGTTGTCGATAAATATAATATTCCCACCGTAAAAGTCACCGGCGGCCAGCGCATCGACCTGCTTGGGATCAAAAAAGAACAATTGCCGGAGGTCTGGAAGGATCTCAACGCCGGCGGCCTGGTTTCAGGCCATGCCTATGGCAAGGCGCTGCGCACGGTAAAAACCTGTGTTGGTTCCGAATGGTGCCGTTTTGGCACCCAGGCCTCGATGTCCATGGGCGTCATGATGGAAAAAATGACCTGGGGAAGCTGGACCCCGCACAAGGTTAAAATGGCGGTCTCCGGTTGCCCGCGCAACTGCGCCGAAGCGACGATCAAGGATTTCGGCGTGATTGCGGTGGATTCGGGCTGGGAACTGCATGTCGGCGGCAATGGCGGCATCAAGGTGCGTGTGACCGATCTGCTGTGCAAGGTCGAAACCGAAGCGGAGGTTCTGGAATATTGCGGCGCGTTCATGCAGCTCTACCGGCAGGAAGCGCATTATCTGGAACGCACGGCGCCCTGGGTCGAACGTGTCGGGCTTGACCATATAAAGGAAAAAATCGTTCACGATGCGCAAAGCCGGGCGCGCCTTAACGCCCGTTTTCTGATGTCACAGAAATTTGTGCAGAAAGATCCGTGGGCGGAACGTGCCAGCCAGGGCGTGCATGCGCATGAATTCAAGTCTCTTGAATTGGCCGGATAGATGGAACCCGGTAAAATGACGCAATGGATTGATATCGGCGCGGTGCCGGATATACCCAGGCTGGGTGCGCGGGTCGTGAAAACATCCGCCATGAAGATTGCGGTTTTCCGCACGGCGGATGATGAAATTTTTGCGCTGGAGGACCGCTGTCCGCATAAAGACGGGCCGCTATCGCAGGGGATCGTGCATGGCCGCTCTGTCGCCTGCCCGCTGCATAATCAGGTGTTTCATCTGGATAGCGGCGTTGGCGCCAATCCCGAGGATGGCTGCGCCCATACCCTGCCGGTTAAAATAGCGGATGGGCGGATTTATGTCCTGCCCGTGCCGCGTCAGCAGGCTGCCGAATGAGCACCGCCACCACATGTCCCTATTGCGGGGTAGGGTGCGGGGTGGATGTCAAAATATCTGATGCGGATACGGTAAATATCAGCGGCATGCCGGACCATCCGGCCAATTTCGGCCGGCTTTGTTCCAAGGGAACGGCGCTGGGTGAAACTTTCGGACTTGAAGACAGGCTGCTGCATCCATTCGTCAACGGGCAAATTTCGGACTGGCGTCATGCGCTGGATCAAGTTGCTGCGAAATTTCGTGCGGTCATCGCCCAGCATGGTCCCGACGCCGTGGCTTTCTATGTTTCAGGACAATTGCTGACCGAGGATTATTACGCCGCCAACAAGCTGCTGAAAGGTTTTATCGGCACGGCCAATATCGACACCAATTCCAGACTGTGCATGGCGTCCAGTGTTGCCGGGCACAAGCGCGCCTTTGGTGAAGATATTGTGCCCGGCTGCTATGCGGATTTCGACACGGCGGAACTGGCCGTGCTGGTAGGAGCCAACATGGCCTGGTGCCATCCCATTTTATACCAGCGGCTTCAAAAACGCCGGGAAGCCGGTCTGTTGCGGATCGTCACGATCGATCCGCGGCGCACGGCGACAAATGAATCCTCCGATCTGCATCTGGGTCTGCGTCCGGGTACCGATGTGAATCTGTTCAACGGGCTGCTTTGCCATTTGCACGATACTGGCGTTGTGGACCAGGCCTTTGTCGCCAGCAGCACCAGGGGGTTTGAAGCGGCGCTTGCCGAAGCCCGCAAACAGGGCGGCACAATAAAGGCCGTTGCCGAAGCCTGTGGCCTTGCGCCGCAGGATACCGCCACTTTTATGAACTGGTTCAGCACAACCGGCAAAGTGCTCACGCTATATTCGCAGGGCGTCAATCAGTCCATACAGGGGACCGATAAAGTCAATGCAATCCTGAATTGCCATTTGGCCACGGGGCGGATCGGAAAACCCGGCATGGGGCCTTTCTCGCTTACAGGGCAGCCCAACGCCATGGGCGGGCGTGAAGTGGGTGGCCTGGCGAACCAGCTTGCTGCGCATATGGATTTTTCCAACCCGGATGACATTGAACGGGTCGGCAGATTCTGGGGCACCAGCAGGATTGCGCAGCGCCCGGGATTGAAGGCTGTTGATATGTTTCGCGCCATCGGTGACGGGCGCATCAAGGCGGTATGGATCATGGCGACCAATCCCGCCGTCAGCCTGCCGGATGCCAATGCCGTGCGTTCGGCGCTTGCGGCATGCGAATTTGTCGTAGTGTCGGACTGTGTGCGCAACACGGATACGGCGCGTTATGCGCATGTGCTGTTGCCCGCCGCAGGATGGGGCGAAAAGGATGGCACTGTGACAAATTCCGAACGGCGTATTTCGCGCCAGCGCAAATTCAGGCCACTTCCGGGCGAGGCCAGGCCGGACTGGTGGATTATCACCGAGGTGGCGCAGCGCATGGGCTATGGCAAAGCCTTTGCCTATTCCAAACCGGCGGAAATTTTCCGGGAGCACGCACTTTTGTCCGGTTTTGAAAATGCCGGGGCGCGGCTTTTTGATATTAGTGCGCTGGCGGATCTGGATGATGCGGCCTATGAAGCGTTGCGCCCGGTGCAATGGCCGGTAACAGCCGCGCAACCCAATGGCACGCCGCGGTTGCTGGGGGATGGGAAATTCCCGGCCCCGGACGGCAAGGCATGCTTTATCGCCACGCAACCGGGCATTCCCGCCTTCTGGCCGGTTTCCGATTATCCCATGGTGCTGAATACCGGGCGTAGCCGCGATCAATGGCACACCATGACCCGAACCGGCGCCCTTGCCAGATTGGGCCGTCACAGCCCTGAACCTTATATCGAGATCGGCGCGGCGGATGCCGCCCTTTACGGCCTCAAAGATCATGGCCTGGCCCGGGTGCAAACGGAGCTGGGGCAGTGCGTATTGCGGGTGCGTATAAGTCCGGATCAGCGGACCGGCATGATGTTCGCCCCGATACACTGGAGCGGCCAGTTCGCGTCGGCGGCCACGATTGGCAGTCTGATTCCCGCCATGACCGATCCTGTTTCGGGGCAGCCCGAACTGAAATGCACACCGGCCAGCATTGAAGATGCGGGCTTTAAATGGTCCGGCCTGTTATTGTCGCGCCGCCAGATAGCACTGGACCGGCTGGGCTATTGGAGTAAGCGGGCAGGCGATGCCTGTCATATTTACCGCCTGGCGGGTTATGAGGATCCAGCGCAAGCGGATCAGTGGGCGTGTGATTATTTTGGCATGGTTCTGGGCGCCGGGGATATAGAATATCAGGATCGCGGGCGCGGCGTATATCGCATGGCGCATGCCGGACCTGACGGGATTGAGGCCTGCCTGTTCATTGGTCCCGGGGATAATTTGCCGGAAAGCGACTGGCTGGAATCGCTGTTTTCCGAAACCGCTTTGGGGCAGGATGCGCGCGCCGCCATTCTGCATGGCCGGCCGGCTGGGCGCGGCTGCGACAATGGCCCTGTCATCTGCGCCTGTTTTAACATTGGCCAGAAAACCATTATCAGTGCGATAGTCTCGCAGGGATTGACGTCAGTCGCGGGCGTGGGTGCGGCGGTGCAGGCGGGCACGAATTGCGGGTCCTGCCGTCCGGAAATTCAGACCCTGCTGAATAGCGCCGCCGTCAGCCGGGACGCCGCCTGAGCGTGCCGCATCCTGGGGTGGGCATTGCAGGAAATGGGCATTACGGGAGAATGTGATTGTGAATCGCTTTGAAAAAGCCATCGCCGCGATGGATATACTGCATGCCGGGGATCCCGCCCGGCAGTCATATGGCGGCGTGCCGCGGCCGGCAGAACTTGTCTATGCCATGCGCATGAGCGAAATGTTACAGGCGCTTTATCCGGATGCATCTGAGGCATTGCGCCTTGCGGTGCGCTGTCAGCATATTCAGCGCTGGAAACTTCCCCGTACAGATTATCCGGAAGGGCGTGCCGGCTATCTGCAATGGCGCACAGAGGAAAAGCGCCGCCATGCCGAACTGGCGGCGGATATATTACGCAAATCCGGATATGAAGATTCTGCCGTGGATCGCGTGGGTCAATTGGTGCGTAAAGAGCGGCTGAAACAGGATGAGGAAGTGCAGCGCCTTGAGGATGTGGCCTGTCTGGTGTTTCTCGAAGATCATCTGGCGGACTTTGCCCCCAAACATTCAGAGACCAAGGTTGTGGATGTGATCCGCAAGACCTGGCCGAAAATGTCCGCGCAGGCGCAGCAGGCTGCGCTTGAACGGGAACTTCCGGCGGCGTCACGGCGTCTGGTGGAACTGGCGCTGGCGGGGTCGAAAGGCTGATCAGGACCTTTGATGAGCCATCAGTTCGGCGCGAAATTCGCCGATATCGACATTTTCTCCGCTATCAATATCAATGATTTCCTTCACGTCGGACAGGGAAAAATGATGTTCCTGGTTGGAGCTCACGCCCATGCCATGCAGAAAGAAATCGCCATTCTTCCGCGTGATGCGGGTTAGCGTCAGCTGACCGCGCCTTTCTTCTCCGTCGGGCGAGACAATCAGCAATTCAAGCAGGCGCGAGACATTATCGAAAAGAATATCAGTCACGATCGTCTTACCGTACAGCTTTGACTATTCCGTAAAATTCGAGTGACTCCGCAAGTTGATTTTTCACGTTCGGGCGGCTTGGGGAATAGGCTCCATTTCCACGGCGCCGTCCCCCTGACGTTTTTCATTCGCCGCTATGGCCAGATATCTGTTAACGGCTGTTTCCACGCCCATCAGAATTCCAAGCAGCATATAATAATATTCATTCAAGCCGTGGTTCTTGGTAAGCCCCCCGACAAAATAACCAACCAGTGTGATCATGGCATAGAATGCCAGATCATGCGCCCATGCCAGATCCGGTATGCCCTTGGTCTTTTTCTGGATGCGAAAAACCATAGAGAAAGCCAGCAATGCGATAATGGTGTAGATGCCAAAACCTGTAAAGCCGGTCTCGCCAAGGACTTCAAAATAATTACTGTGCGCGGCAAATCCATGCAGCCGCTCAAATGTGCCGGGCCCGCCGCCAAAATATGGATTTTTCAGCGTGTAGTCCCATCCAAAAGCCCAGGACTCGGTCCTGAGCTGGAATGAAGCGTTTGCTTCCGGGTTCTCTATGGTGGCGGCCCGGTTAGTGAAACTTTCCAGCCGTGCTGGCGGCAAAACAAAATAGGCCCCGCCCACAAAGGCGGCAAGCAGCAGCACAGAAATAATTTTTTTACTGCCATAAAGCCATAATATGGCGCACATCGCGCCGAATGCGACAAACGCCCCGCGAGAATTGGTTCCTATCAGCGTAAATACGGCCGTGGCCGCAAGCACCATATGCCCTATGCGTACATATTTATGCGCAGAATGCCGTGCCAGATAAAGCATGAAAGGCCAGGTATAGATGACATAACGCGCATATTCGTTCGTGTGGCCCAAAAATTCAGGGCCGACAATTTCGCCGCCACCGCCGGCCACGACCGTAATCAGACCCGTGCGAAAACTGACACTGCCGATACATATTACCAGAATCCAGATAAGGGCATGTATGCGGTGGCGTGTGTTGATCACGCTCGCTGTGACCCAGCTCATCACAATTAATTTAACAAAATCCGTCGCCAGCCCAAATTCAAGCGGATCGACCCTGTTTACGATGGCGGTAAATAAGTACCAAAATGCCCATAAAAACAGGAAGAACACCAAAGCATTTCTTGGTGATTGGCGTTCCTTGCTGATAAAAAGGTAACCAATCAGGGATGTGACAGCGATCAGAAGCGTCCATCTTATTGAGAGACCGCCATACATTTGCTGTTCCGGGTGCATCCATGTGATCAGATAGTAAACCAATGGGCCAACAACAGGCTGGACCATGGTCAGTATCGTGATACCGAGCAGCCACAACGTAATAATAAATCCGGACATGTTTTGTAAATCCGCCTTAACTGCATAATTATTACGATTTTAACCCCAGATTCGTACTATATATTTGCGAAGCAATCGTTAGCAACTCAGGGCGGGTCCGTTTCAGAGCCATGGTCGGAAGATTACTTCTCTATAGCGCGTTGATCGGGGCCATGTGGGCCGTCATTTGGCTTATGCTTTACGAAAAAGGCCGCATACCCATCGAAAATGACAAGTCGCCTTTCGCCATGCGCCGGGGGATGGATGTGGTGCGCGCCAAATTGAAGGGCCGGGACAGAAGCCGGTAACTGTTCCGCTATGCCGTCAAACCCGCTGGCGGCTCTCAAGCTGCAACATAGAGTGCGCACAACCGGCATTCGGTGACGGATAGCACCCATCCGTCCAGCATTATTGTACGCCCCGCAGAAAAATCAGCCCTGATAAGCGCCTTTAGCCGCTCTGCCGTCTGCGCACGGCCTGACCCGGCAAGCGCCTGTTCAAGCGCCGCCAATAATCCGGACCTGACTGCTTCGGCTGGACATTGCGCCAAATAGGCCTCACCCACCCGGCGTACACTTTCCAGCATCCTGATATCAGGCGTTGCGGATGCGGAAATTGCACCCGTAGAACCTGCAAATGGGCCAGCAAGAACAGTGCCAAGCAGAGCCAATAAAAATTTTCTGCGTGGCATGGGCATGTTATACGCGCTCCAATTGCTGGCGAAGATGCTGCGCCATTCTTATTGCCAGCGCAACGATCGTCAGGGTTGGCGGGACATGCCCCCCCGTTGGAAAGACGGAACTGCCGGCCAGATAAAGATTTTCCACGCCATGTACTTTCAGATTGCCATCAACCACGCCCTGGCGCGGATTAACATGCGCCCGCGTCGTGCCCATATGATGGTCGCCATAGCTCAGCAATTCGCCATATGTGCGTCCGCCACGCTCTCCATCAATGCGAAGCCTGCCCAGCCCGGCCCGGCCAAATTCCTTGGCCATGATTTCCAGGCAGCGCTGCAAATTTTCTTTATCGGCATCTGCCAGCTTCCATTCTATGGCGGCTTTGCGCATCCCAAGCCGGTCCCTTTCCGATGATAATGTGATCCGGTTGGATGCTTCCGGGCGCTGTTCGATCATGACGTCGCTATACATGAAGTTGGTGTCATCGGCCGAATCAAACAGTTTTGTATTGAAAGTCTTGCGTGAAAACTTTTCGATGACCATGTCGAAATCACGGACTATATTGCCGATATGCCCGCCCAGATCATCCGGCCATTCACCGGCGCCGAGCGTGCTGCCCAGTATGTGAATAGATTCGACTCCATCGGATGCACTCAGGCGGCTGGCCGGGATGATTGGCGCGCGTATATTGTTCAGTCCATGCTGGCGCAGCATAGCGTCGGATAATTTCAGATATGCGTATGCGACAGGCGTTTCACCCGATGCGCCCGTGACGGGTGGCGCTTCCCTGTAGAGATCCAGATTGATTGACGGGCCGGTAAGAAGGAATGTCGCAGCGGAAACAACAGGGTGGTCCATGAAGTAGCGTCCCACCAGATCATGCTGATTGCCAATACCGGCGGCATGCACCTTGTCGCAATTTAACAGCAGACGGGGGTTTTCCATGCCTCCCAGCGCCAGCACAAATATTTTTGCTTTTATCTGGAAGCGCTTTGCGTCCAGCTGGCCTGCCAGAACGGTCTGCACATGCGATCCATCCGGGTGCAGATTAATATCAATCAGATTGGCATTCAGATAAACTTGAACATTTTCACTGCTGCCAATATCGCTGCGGTAAACTTCGCCAAATCTTGTAGGCGGGCTGGGTTGCGCAAAACCGGCGGTGACAATTTCAGTATCCAGCGGTAACGGCTTCAGCCCGCGCTGCTTTGTCCAATAGTCCAGATCATAGCGGAATGCGGCAAGCTGGCAATAGATTTGCGCTTTTTCATAGAATGGGACCAGATGCGCGTAACTGAAGGGCCAGCCGCTATGCGCCAGCCACGGACGCACTTCAAAATCAATGGGTTCAAGCGGCCCGCAATTTCCTGTCCAGTGGTTGGTGCTGCCGCCGAAAAAACGCAGGCGGCTTGCTTCGGGGTCATTGTAATAAGGGTTGTTTAGATTTGCCTGGTACAGGGATTGAATTTCTGCATCAAAATTTAATCCGCCGCTTTCCAGCACGATGACCCGGAGCTTGCTGCCCGACAATTCGTGCGCCAGGGTAATGCCCGCGGCCCCTGCGCCAGCGATGCAGATATCACATTCCAGTAATTGCCCGTCCAGCAGATTGCGCGCATTACCGATCATGAAAAACTTTGTCCAATAAGGTGGAATCAGTGTTGGCTGAGGCTGGATTTTGAAAAATTCTGAAAGGGCATGCGGTCTAATAGCACATTCCTTTTTGCCCGTTCAATGCCGCAGCTGTCCCGCTCCTGTGCAATTACATTGGCACAGGAGCGGGACGGGCGCGCAAGCGTTCTGAATGGCAGGACCGGCTATGCCGCGACCAGTCCGCCATCCACCGACATTGCGTGGCCGGTGACGAAAGAGGCATGGTCCGAACACAGCCAGACAGCCGCCTCGCCAATTTCTGAAGGCTTGCCCATACGGCCAATCGGCTCGGCGGCAATCAGCGCTCCGAGCAAAGCGGGATCCGCATTGCTCACCCGGGCCAGCATCGGGGTGTCGATGGCGCCGGGGCATACGCAATTCACCCTAATGCCAAGTTTGGCATATTCAAGCGCTGCGGTTTTACTCATGCCGATCACCGCATGTTTTGATGCGCAATAGGCCCCCATGCCGGGAATGCCCACGAGGCCCGCCGCCGACGCGGTGTTGACAATAGCGCCGCCGCCGGTTTTCAGCATCGCCTGGATTTCATATTTCATACACAGATAAACACCCTTGATATTGGCGGCCATAATCTTGTCGAATTCATGCACCGGCACATCGGCGGTCAGCGCCTGATAGCCCTCAATCGCGGCATTATTATAGGCGGCGTCCAGCCGTCCATACGCATTGATTGCGCGCTCGATCAAGGTTTTAACATCGGTCTCCACGGTAATATCCGTTCTCACGAACATGCCCTGATGGCCCTGTTTGTTGACCATGGCGAGGGTTTCCTCGCCGCCCTTTTCATTGACATCGGCGATGATGACGCGCGCGCCTTCGCGCGCAAAAATCAATGATGTGGCGCGCCCGATGCCCGATGCTGCGCCGGTGATGATGACGGCTTTACCTTCCATGATTCCTGTCAAGGTTATTCTCCTGTTGCTGATTTATATTCTGTGTAAAGACTATTGCGCCACGCAGTTAATGGCGGCGCTATTGCGCCTCGCAGTTTCTTGTGGCGCTATTGCGCCTCGCAGTTTCTTGTGGCGCTATTGCGCCACCAGGCCGCCATCCACCACCATTGAATGGCCGGTGACGAAAGAGGCGTGATCCGAACATAACCACACCGCCGCTTCGCCGATTTCAGACGGCTTGCCCAGCCGCCCTATTGGCTCGGCTGCGGCAAGACCCGCGAGCAGTTCGGGATTGGTTCCGCCAAGGCGGCCTACCATCGGCGTGTCAATGACGCCGGGGCATACACAGTTCACGCGGATGCCAAGCTTGGCATATTCCAGCGCCGCCGCCTTGCTCAGCCCGATCACGCCATGTTTGGAGCCGACATAGGCGCCGAGCCCCGGAAAGCCTACCAGCCCCGCCACCGACGCCGTGTTGACAATGGCCCCGCCGCCGCCTTTCAGCATCGCGGGAATCTGATATTTCATGCACAGAAACACGCCTTTCAGATTGACGGCGATGATCTTGTCGAATTCCGCTGTAGGCATATCCGCTGACAGCGCCTGCATGCCCTCAATACCTGCATTGTTGAAGGCGGCATCCAGCCGTCCATGTGCGTTCATGGCGCGGTCCACCAGTGTCTTGACATCGGTTTCCACCGTCATGTCCGTCCTGACAAACAGGCCCTGATGGCCCTGTTTGTTGATCATGGACAGGGTTTCCTCTCCGCCTTTTTCATTGATGTCGGCAATAATCACGCGCGCGCCTTCGCGGGCGTAAATCTGGGCCGTGGCGCGGCCGATGCCGGATGCAGCGCCGGTGATGATGACGACCTTGTTTTCCATAATTCCGGTCATGATAGATATGCTCCTGCTGGTTGATAGAAATTATTCTGCCGCATCGGCATGGGCCGGAATTGGCTCGGACGCCAGGATGCCTTTGGCCTGCAATGCAGCGATCCGGTCTTTTGAATAGCCCAGATATTCGCTTAGAACGGGGACATTATGTTCGCCCAGAAATGGCGCCTCCAGTTCCAGATGGCCCGGAAATGCAGAAAAGCGCAACGGCATACCCGGGGCCTGAAACCGTCCCAGCCCGCGATCCTCGATCCAGCGCACGGTTTCGCGTTCGATCAGATGGGGATGCTGACAGGCCTGCTCCACCGATAAAATCGGGGCTACCGGGATATGATTTTCCTCGAATATGCGAATGGAATGCGCATCGCTTTCCTGCGCCTTCAGCCAGCCCTCAATAATCGCGATCAGTTCAATCTGGTTTGCGGCCCGCGCGGCATTGTCACAAAATTTCGGATGGTCGATAATATCGGGGCGTCCGATCACTTCGCAAAAGCGCGGCCACATATTGAGGATCGGCAGCAGAAAAATCGGCATTTCCTTGCCCTGAAAAATTCCCGCCGGCGCCACCGCATAATGATGCGAGCCGGAGCGTGTCGGTTTGATCTCGCCTTTACTGCACGACCAGACCTGCACATTGACTTCATGATGGTGGAAATAGCTGTCGAGCAGGGACACATCGATATATTGCCCGCCATGACCGCGCTCACGATGCAGCAGCGCAAAGCCGATGGCCGCCGCCGCATGCACGCCGGTGCCCACATCGCCCAGCGCCACCTGCGGAAAGGCCGGCGCCTTGCCGGGATCGCCGATCATGCTGGTGATGCCGGCATAGGCCTGACCGATATTGTCGAAGCCCGGCAGATGCGCCAGCGGCCCGGTCTGGCCAAAGGCCGAAATCGAACACATGACAATATTCGGATTGATCGCCTTCACCACGTCCCAGCCAAGCCCAATACGGCCGATCACGCCGGGCGCGAAATTTTCAATAAAAACATCACATTTGGCGATCAGCCCTTTAAGGATTTCCAGCCCTTCAGGTGATTTGGGATCCAGGCAGATGGCCTTTTTGCCGCGGTTCTGCTGCACATAATAGGCGCTGCGGCCATCCTTCAGAAACGGGAAATTCCGGCTGGGATCGCCGCTGGGAAATTCGACCTTGATGACTTCCGCGCCCATTTCCACCATCAGGCGCGTCGCCGCCGGTCCGGCCAGAAATTGTGTAATATCCAGTACACGATATCCATCCAGGATATGCCGCATGATTTTCTCCCTGCGCTATGCGTCCTGTTATTGTGCAGACGCTTGATAGCAGCGTGACAGGACACCGTCGCCCCGTCAAGCCTGAGGCTTGACCGGTTCCTGCGGCACAAGCATGGCGGTAGCCGAGCTTTTAGCGATCACTTCACCTTTGGCATTGAAAAGTTCGCCTTCCAGAAAGCCGATGCTTTTGCCCATTCGCAATACGCGCCCGACGGCTTTGTGCGGGCCCGGCAGGGCGGCGCGCAAAAAGCTGACCTTGAGTTCCAATGTTGGCGGCGCCAGCGTCATTTTTGACGCCACCAGCACCGCATGCGCCATGGCCCCGTCCAGCATTGCGGTTACAAACCCGCCCTGAATGACGCCGGCCGTCTGGCATAAATCCTCTCCCGGATGAAACGCCAGAATGGCTTCCTGCTTTGCCTGGTTGACGGCATGAATGTCACCGTTCAGATAGCGCATGAATTTCAGTTTAAGCACGCGCGCCCGCAGCAACTGGATAATCTCTTCATCTGTCATATAGAATACCCGGCCTACCCGCGCGCTGATGCGCCCGCATCAATGGTGATGACCGTGCCGCTGATATAGCTGGCCCGTTCGGACGCCAGAAACGCCACCAGATCCGCGACCTCTTCGGGTTTCCCGGCGCGTCCGAATGGCAGCCCCGCCAGTATTTTTTGCCAGGCGGGGGATTCAACCCCGCCGGCCATGCCCTGGGCCAGCGCGGTCAGCCTTTCGGTTTCAATCATGCCCGGGTTCACCGCCAGCAGACGTATGCCATCATTGGCGCTGACCGCGCCCATGGCGCGCGTGAATGCCATAAGCGCGGCATTCCCGGCGCCACCCGCAATATAAGTGGCGGTGGGCCGTTCTCCGCCGGTGCCAATGACATTGATGATTACGCCGCTTCTGCGCGCCTTCATCTGCGCATAGATTTCACGGGTCATGTTGATATAGCCGAACACTTTCAGATCCCAGGCCGCGCGCCAGCGTGCTTCATCTACCGCATCAAGGGTTCCGCCCGGTATCGCACCGGCATTATTCACCAGAATATCGATATCCGGGCAGGCCGCAATCAGCGCACGGACATTCCCGCCCACACTTAGATCCAGGGGATGAATGGTGATTGACACCTGGTGCCTGGCGCACAGGGCGTCCCGAACAGCAGCAAGATCGGTATTAGTGCGCGCCACAAGATGCAGATGGCAGCCTTCCTCAGCCAGAACATTTGCGATCGCCCGGCCAATACCCTTTGAAGCGCCGGTTACAAGCGCGGTCTTGCCTTGCAGATTTAGCTGCATCCTGTTTCTCCCAAAAAATCTCTCCCTGACCCAGTCTATCGCAAACACCCAAAACAGCCAGGCTTATCCCTGGCAGACAAGTCTGGCGCTGGTGCAAAAATGAAAACCGCGCTTATCCGCTTCAAGCTTCGGGATCGGGCATGAATTGACTAAATTTTAAAATACTTTCACTCCAGTCGAATAAACCTATAAAAATTTCATTGAAACAATATAATATAGCCTAAATTCAGTACGATTTACTTTCACAAATGAAGAAATTATTTATGAAAGCTTTATATCAATTAGAATTAATGTAAGAATTTAAGATATTTTTTTTAAATATTTGTGTGAAATACTATAAAAGTTGTGCTGGTAAAATTTTTTTTCTACTTTTAATAAGTCCGATTGATAAAATACTTTACTTTGATCTGACTTCTTTATATTTTAGATTCTCGGTATTTCAACAGGGATCATCCGTCAGGAAGGACATGGATTTTTCGGTAGAAAGTCTCCCTAAGCCGCTTCGGCTTTTGCACGACTATTGGCAGGAAAAACGTGGGGACCGCTTGATGCCGTCGCGCTCGGATATCAATCCGGTGCATATGCGGGATTTTTTGCCACACACGATGCTGCTTGACGTGCTTTGCGATGGGGATGACGAGCCGCAATTCCGTGTCAGGCTGGCGGGGACAAACATTGTTGACGGATATGGCAGCGAAGTGACCGGCAAGTTAAGCACTGAGCTGGCGCTTGGCGATCAGGCAGAATCGCTGACCGAGGTCTGCCGCTACAGCGTGAACACCAGGAAACCTGCCTATCTGAAGGGCAAATTCAAGCTGCCGGATGGGGAAGATTATGTCATTTTTGAACGCTTCGGTGTGCCGCTTTCGAGCGATGGGGAAAATGTCAACATCCTGTTGATAGCTGCCATTGTCCAACGCAAACAGCGCGCCGGCTAGACCCCATCCTGGAGCAATTTTCCTTAATGCGCCTTGACAGGCGCCCGGCTGTGACCTATCTACAGACCGGAGTTAGCACTCGCATAGTGTGAGTGCTAACCGGCTGTGCTCGGCATGGCCCTGTGATTTTAGACATCTTGAATTGAGGAGACTTCGCATATGGCTTTCAGACCATTGCATGACCGGGTAGTCGTGCGGCCGCTCGACGCGGAAGAAAAAACCGCAGGTGGTATTATTATTCCAGGCACCGCCCAGGAAAAACCGCAGGAAGGCAAAGTTGTCTCCGTGGGGCCGGGTGCGCGCCGCGAAGACGGATCCATCGCGAAACTTGATGTCAAGGTCGGCGACCGGGTGCTGTATGGCAAATGGTCTGGCACCGAGATCAAGATCAAAGGCGAAGAGCTGATGATTATGAAAGAAAGCGACATTTTAGGAATAGTGAGCTGAGCACAGTCTCAGTCATGCCTGGCGCCATACCGGGGCCAGTGCATTCCATAGCTATGGGCCGTTAAACAGAAGGAATTCGCAAGATGGCGAAAGATGTCAAATTCCGTGGGGATGCCCGCGACCGCATGCTTAGGGGCGTTGATATACTGGCAAACGCCGTTAAGGTTACGCTGGGCCCCAAAGGCCGCAACGTGTTGATTGATAAATCCTATGGTGCGCCACGCATTACCAAGGACGGTGTGACGGTTGCCAAGGAAATCGAACTGGCTGACAAGTTCGAAAATATGGGCGCGCAAATGCTGCGTGAAGTGGCGCAGAAGACCAATGATATTGCCGGTGATGGTACAACGACTGCGACGGTTCTGGCGCAGGCGATTGTACGCGAAGGCGCCAAGTCGGTTGCCGCCGGCATGAACCCGATGGATCTCAAGCGTGGCATCGACCTGGCGGTTGCCGCCGTTGTCGAAGATTTGCTCAAGCGTTCGCGCAAAATCAAGTCCTCCGAAGAAATCGCGCAAGTGGGCTCCATTTCCGCCAATGGCGAAACCGAGATCGGTAAAATGATCGCCAAGGCAATGGACAAGGTTGGCCAGGAAGGCGTGATCACGGTCGAAGAAGCCAAAGGGCTGGTGACCGAACTGGATGTCGTCGAAGGCATGCAGTTTGACCGCGGCTATCTGTCGCCCTACTTCATCACCAATGCTGACAAAATGAGTGTGCTGCTTGAAAACCCGCTGATCCTGATCAATGAAGGCAAGCTGTCCAACCTGCAACCCATGTTGCCGGTGCTGGAAGCGGTGGTCCAGGCCGGACGCCCGCTACTGATCATTGCCGAAGATGTGGAAGGCGAGGCCCTTGCGACCCTGGTCGTCAACAAGCTTCGCGGCGGACTGAAAGTTGCAGCAGTCAAGGCGCCGGGCTTTGGGGATCGCCGCAAGGCGATGCTGGAAGACATTGCGATACTGACCGGCGGCACTGTGATCTCGGAAGATCTGGGTATCAAGCTTGAAAGCGTCTCCCTGGCCATGCTGGGCACCGCCAAGAAGATCACCATTGACAAGGATAATACCACGATCATCAATGGCGCCGGCAAGAAGAAAGACATTGAGGCGCGCTGCAATCAGATCCGGATGCAGGTTGAAGAAACCACGTCGGATTATGACAAGGAGAAATTGCAGGAACGTCTGGCCAAGCTGGCCGGCGGTGTTGCGGTGATCCGTGTCGGAGGTGCGACCGAGGTCGAGGTGAAGGAACGCAAAGACCGCGTCGATGATTCGCTCAGCGCAACCCGCGCTGCGGTGCAGGAAGGAATCGTTGTGGGTGGCGGCGCTGCCCTGATCTATTCCATTCGTGCACTGGATGGGCTTAAGCCCGCCAATGACGACCAGAAAGTCGGTATCGCCATCGTGCGCAAGGCGCTTCAGGCCCCGGCGCGGCAAATTGCCGAAAATGCCGGCGTGGATGGTTCCACCATTGTTGGCAAGCTGCTTGAATCAAAGGACAAGAATATCGGTTACAATGCCCAGACCGATAAATTCGTCGATATGTTCAAGGAAGGCATCATTGATCCGACCAAAGTGGTACGCACAGCACTACAGGACGCAGCCTCTGTGGCCAGTCTGCTGATCATGACCGAGGCCATGGTTGCCGAGAAGCCGGATAAGTCTGATGGCGGCGGTATGGGCGGCATGGGCGGTATGGGCGGTATGGGCGGTATGGGCGGTATGGGCGGCGGCATGATGGACGGCATGATGTAATCCGCCACGCTTTAGCTGAAACTTCCAGAGAGGGCTGCGTGCAGGCGCAGCCCTTTTTGCATGCCTGACCGGTACTGGTGACAACCGCAAGCAGGAATGCCGGCCCCTTCTGACGGGGGCGAATCGTCAAAAGAGACCGGCAGAAAACCGGCGAGATGGGGATTATCACCGGTATTTCCGGAAGTGGAACAATTGTGCCACCCCCGAAAATTCTTTTTCAGCACCGTGCTGGACCCGAAGGTCCGCGTCACTGAACACACGCTATAATTGTTATTTTTCGTATTGCAATCAACAGGAATAAAATTTAATATTTCTCAGATGCAGATATATTAATGCGTACTGATTCTCCTATTTGGATAGGTTTGCGCATTAACCTGCGGCCATTTGTGCGTGTGAAGCGATAGAAAAAGGTGCCAGCAATGAACCAGGCGGAACAACCAGGGCGGTCAAAATCTCTGGCGGACTATGTGGCCCTGAAACAGGCCAGTAAGCGTCTGATCAAGTCCTGCGGCGGTCTGGACGCCGCCTCATTGGTCACGCGGGTGGGGCATAGCGAACTGGCCCGCTATTATGATCCATCGGAGAAACTGTTCATGCCCATCGACGTGGCGGCTGATCTGGAAACCATCGCGCGTGAGCCGCTGGTAACCCAAAGCCTTGCCGGCCTGATGGAATTTGCGCTGATGCCGGTGCAGACGGAGATCAATGTTGAACCCAACCATCACTGGACTGCCCTGCTTGCGCAACTTGGCGAGGAAACCGCAGCTGCATTAAGACAGATCGGTTCGGCGCTTGCAGATCACGGCACCTTGACGCCTGATTCGATCAACACTTATCAACTCGCGCGGCATCTCGATAATCTGATCCAGGCAGCGCTTCAGTTAAAGGCTTCCATTGCCAGGCGCCGCGATCGCGCCGCGCTGGCCAGGCAGACGCATCAGCCATCCGTGAACGGGGCGCATGCTGCGCGCAAGGGCTAGTGTCTATTTTGTGGATCAGACGGCTCGCTAACGGCGATACCATCTGATCCGAATAAAGTCTAACGCTTCCAGCGATCTTCGTCATCATCGTCAAAGACCGTGGGTTTTACGCGCAGGTCCAGAAACTGCACCACTTCCCGCTTGAAATCCGGATCGCCCATGATGGTGTGATGGCTGGCCCCTTCGATGGTTACGGCCTTGGCCCCCGGGATCAGCGCCGCAAGCGGTTCCGGCTTGCCGCTCAGATCATCTTCGGATCCGGTAATGACCATCACGGGTATTTTGATGGCGGCCAGGGCCTGTTCGTCAACCGGCTCACGCCGCGCCTGGATGCAGGCCGCCAGGGCTTTCATATCACTGCCGGTGGACTCGGCAAAGGCGCGAAATGACAAGGCATGCTCGTCACTGACGCTTTTCGGGTCACTGGCCGTCAGCCCTTCCGCCATGATTTTTCTATCGTCGCGTTTTTCCAGCATGCGCGCGCCCACGCCGCACAGAATGGCGGTTTTGAAGCGTTCCGGATGCTGGTCCAGCAGACGCAATGTCAGCAGGGCCCCCATGGAATGCGCGACAATGCTTGCCTTTTCGGCTTTTAGATAATCCAGAAAGTTGATGATATCGGCGATCATCTTGTCGCTGGCATAGGCCTCTGTGTCATGCGGCTTGTCGCTTTCGCCATGGCCGCGATGGTCCATGGCGGCATAATCAACGCCCGCTTTGTCCAGCAGATCAAACCAGCCGCTGGCCCGCCAGGCCTGTCCGCGATTGGCGGCAAAGCCATGCAGCAGCAATACCGGATCGCCATAGCCTACGGCATTAAACGCAATCTTCAATCCGTCCGATGTGAAACTGGCCATGCGTATTTCCCGCCTTTGAGGTGTTATTATTGCCCTTATTAAAGCAGCAAACAGAATTCAGGTCGCCTGAAAACTATCCCTCAGACGCAGTAAATAGGCTTCCTGATCCCGTGTTTCTATCGCCCCGGACCGGGCGTCGCGCACACGCGACATGGCCGGTGCCGGATCCTCGCCTGTTTCTATCAGCATGCGGGTGGCGGCAAGACCCGCCCGCCCCCGTCCGCCCCGGCAATGAAATATGATATTGTGTCCCGCGCGCAGCAAGCCGTGAAGACCGGGGCCGTGGCGTTGCCAGCCCGCCTCCCATTGCGGGTCGGGAATGCCGCCATCCTCAATCGGCAGATAGAGATGCTGCAATCCCAGCGCCCCGCAGGCCGCCTGGAGTTCAGCCAGCCTGGGCCCGGCCCAGTCAAGTTCGCCCATCTCCATGAGCGTGACCAGCACAGCGGCCGGAAAATTCCGGATGGATAGCAGATCCCGGCTCAGGTCATGATTGGTATGGGTGCCCAGTACGGGCGGATATTTTCTTCCGGGGCAGGGGCAAAGGCCAATTTTCCCGGCGTGCCGGGACATGACAGCGCTGATCTGGAAAGAAGCGCCGCTCAACTCAACTCAGCCTGCCACGAGGCAGTCCTGCGGGCGGGCCTCATGGGCGCCCAGTTTGGGGTCGTTCCTGAACAGGGTGCCGCAATAGGGGCAACGAATATGGCTGTTGCGGCCCATATCCAGATAGATATGCGGATGATCATGCGGGGCGGACGCGCCCATGCATTCAAATTCCTTTACGCCGGTGACGATTTCTTCGACACCGGAATCGTTAACGAATCGTATACGCCCAAGCTCGGCCATAACCCGATTTTCCCATATCTTTGTCTGCTCAGCTGCCCCTCGTTAACAGATTATTTGCTTTAGCACCATAGGTTGATGTCAGACAGGAAATATAAGCGTCAGCGGAATCGGATCTGTGGGATTAATATGCTTGATGAGCGTCAGGACTCATACCGTGACATGGCATCATTGATTGCCATGGCAAGAGAAGGCACCAAGCGTTCGCGCCAGCTTCTCGCTGAGAATGTGCTTGATCTGGTCGTCTCGCAGGATGGACGGCTGAGTGATCACGCGCGCGCGCTGACCGACCAGGTTCTGACCAATCTGGTCAAAAGCATGGAAGTGCAGGTGCGCCGGGAACTCGCGCTCCGGCTTGTTGATCTGCCCCACGCCCCTGACGGGCTGCTTGCCATGCTGGCAAAGGACGAAATCCTGGTAGCGGGCCCGCTGCTGGAATGTTCAAGGATTCTGAAGGATTCGACGCTGGTTGAGGTTGTGCAGATGCGCACCCGTGAACATCAGCTTTGTATCGCCATGCGTGAAAACCTTTCCACGACTGTCAGTGACGCCCTGGTGGAACATGCCGCAGAACCGGATATTCTGGAGGCATTGATACGCAATCCGAACGCCAGCATATCCGAGGCGTCGATGGCTTATCTGGTTGCGGAAAGCCGCCGCTTTGACCAGTTTCAGGAACCTCTGCTGTCGCGCGCCGATCTTCCCGCCGAACTGGCGCATAAAATGTTCTGGTGGGTTTCGGTTCAATTACGGCAAAAAATACTTAGTGATTTCAATATTGAGGAACATGAGGTGGACCCGCTTCTGGAAGCGGCGACAAAGGATATACTCGCCGAAACAGAAGCCGAGCGCGCCGGCACCGCCAGGGCAAAGGCGGAAACGCTGGCAAAAACATTAAAAGATGAGGGACAACTTACAGTTGAATTGTTGATCGACATGCTTCGCAAAAACAGAATTCCGGCTTTTTGTGCCAGTATGTCGCATCTAGCAGGCATATCTTTTTCGACAGTCTATCGCATAATTCTGGATAAGGATATTACGCCATTTGCGATTTTGTGTAAGGCAATCAAGCTCAACGAGGCGCATTTCTCCACCATGGCGCTGTTAGTTTTACATTCTCAGAACAATAAACAACAGTCAGCCCAACAGCTTCAAAATTTACTCAGGCTATTTAAAGAAATAACTTCTGATCAGGCACAGAAAACGCTAACCTACTGGCACAATGACTCGGAATTACAAAAAGCGGCACTTAAAATTAAGTGACTTTTTCAATGCGGTTGTTGGGGTTTGAGGCACGTGCATGCAGCGTTATATCCGAAATAGCGATGGAGAGGCTGATGCGCCGGTCTCGGAGACCTCGCAAGTGAATTCGGAAGCCCTCCATGTGAATAGTGGCGCCGCGGATGGCAATGTGCTGACCCATCTGCTGGAAGAGGTGGCCAGCAGGGTCAGCTTCTCCGAGGATGCGGCGCTTTATGTTGCAGGTGCGTCCGGAAAAATTCTGTTCCTGAGTGCGGGTTATCACAATCTTGTTGGCGGTCTGCCCGAAAATGGCCGGGTGGAAGAGGATGTCTACCAGTTCATTTGCAACAATGGCGAAAGCTATGTGCATGACGTGACAGTCCAAAAAGATGTGGACAGTGCGCCGCGCTATATACGTTCCTACCACTATCCATTGAATGATGAGCGGGGCAATTTGCTGGGAATTGCCGGGCATTATGTGGATATGTCAGGCCAGGCCACCGCCCTGGCGCGCGCCGGCGATGAGGCCGCCCGCAAGCATGATCAATTGCGCTCCGGTTCTGACCTGTTCTGGGAACTTGATGCAGATGGCCAGCTTGCCGCCTTGTCGGACAAAGCGAGCGGTATTCTGGGCAAGCCGGCCGCATTTTTTCTGGGGCGTGAGCTGGGCGCGATAGGACGCTTTGTGGATCGCGCGGGTGCGGATGCGCAACCCCCGCCTGGCTTCCTGAAGCACCAGCCTTTCCGTGACGCCATTTTTCAGATGCAGGGCCATGACGGGCAGCGCTATCATTTTCACATGAGCGGCGTTCCGATTTTTGATTCTGGCAGTGGAAAATTCCAGGGTTTTCGCGGCGCCGCCGTGGACGTAACGGAACGGTTCAAGGCGGAAGACCGGGCCGCCGAAGCCTTGCGCGAATTGGAAATGGCCCGTGAAGCGCTTATGCATCGCAACATTCAACTGGATATTGAGCGGGCCCGCACCGAAAAAGCCCTGCGGGCGAAAACTGAATTTCTGGCAACGATGAGTCATGAACTGCGCACACCGCTCAATGCCATATTGGGTTTTTCCGAAGCCATGAGCATGAAACTTTTTGGCGCATTGAGCGATCAGTATGCCGGCTATTCGAACGATATTTTAAAGTCCGGCAAACATCTGCTGTCGCTGATCAATGCGATGCTTGAATCCGCCAGGGTGGAAGGCAGTGAGATATCCCCGAACCCGCAACAGGTGGATATTTCGGGATTGATCCAGCAGGCGGTGAACATTGTGCGGATGCGCGCCGCGGGAAAAAATCTGGATATCAGCAATACTGCCGTCAAACCTGGCTGGGTGGTCAAGGCGGACCCGATGCTGACGACGCAAATTCTGGTCAATCTTCTCAGCAATGCCGTCAAATTCACGAATGCCGGCGGCGTCATTGGCGTCGATGTTAAAACGGATATGAAGGACGGCGCCCCGGCTTTGGAGATCACGGTTTGGGATACGGGCATCGGTATTGCGCCGGATATGCAAAAGAAAGTTTTTGAAAAATTTGTTCGCGGTGACAATGCCGTTGATTATGACGATACG
>Ga0209867_1000089_pt1 | contig 26603 bp, 39 predicted proteins | sample GWRWmT4_4Nov14_FD_187197 | JGI IMG/M metagenome (GOLD analysis project Ga0209867, IMG submission 187197) | Sand microcosm microbial communities from a hyporheic zone in Columbia River, Washington, USA - GW-RW T4_4-Nov-14 (SPAdes) (version 2) | ecosystem: Engineered > Artificial ecosystem > Sand...
GACCGCCGCCGCCCCCTCCCCAACTCGGCAGGCGCTGGCGCAATTTACGCAAAACCTCATCGAGGTCGGGAGGGCCGCCCGGCTTGCGATTCTGCCCCCCCCAGGGGTCGTGTCCACCCGGTTCATTCCACGCCATGAAAAACCGTCTCCCACCGTAGATTTGGAAAGCTGTTGGCTTCCGATGTGCATGCCCGAGGCATTCTAGGGATGACCTGTCGCAGGGGCAACCGCAGTCCCACCGTCGAGAGGCTTGCGCATCATCTCCGCCAGACGATCGGGTGGACCTTCCACCTGCAGCCACCAGCCATCGTCCTCGATGCGTTCGGCGCGTACCGCGCCCGCCGCATACAGGCGTGCCCGAATCCCACCTTCGGCATGTGCCAGATGCAGCCACTGACATGCGCTGCGCCCCTGGAAATACTGCTGAATAGCGGATCGCAGTTCTTCCAGGCCCGCGCCCGTATGCGCTGAAAGATGCACCGCCACGGGATCGCCCATCCCATCGCGGCGGATCTCGGCGGGCCAATCAACCAGATCGATCTTGTTGAAGACCATCAAGCGCGGAATCTCATCCGCCTCGATTTGCGCAAGGACTTCGGCAACCGCGGCCTGTTGCAGGTCCGCTTCCGGATCACTGGCATCGACCACCTGCAACAACAGGTCCGCCTGACGAGTTTCCTCCAGCGTGGCACGGAATGCGGCCACCAGTTCGTGCGGCAGATCGCGCACGAAGCCCACCGTATCGACCAGCACAACGCGCAGGGTACCCAGATCCAGTTGGCGCGCAGTGGGATCCAGGGTCGCGAAAAGCTGGTCGGCGGCATAGGCGGTCGCACCGGCCAGGGCATTGAACAGCGTCGACTTGCCGGCGTTGGTATACCCCACCAGGGCCACCGTCGGCACCGCGCTGCGCTGGCGCAGGGCGCGCCCCTGGGCACGTTGCCGACCCACCCGGACCAGGCGGCGCTCCAATTGATCGACTCGGGCGCGCAGGAGACGGCGATCGCTTTCGAGCTGGGTTTCACCCGGGCCGCGCAGGCCAATGCCCCCTTTCTGGCGTTCCAGATGGGACCAGCCCCGCACCAGGCGAGTCGCCAAATGGCGCAACTGGGCCAGCTCCACCTGCAACTTGCCCTCGAAGGAACGGGCGCGCTGGGCAAAAATGTCGAGGATGAGCCCGGTCCGGTCCAGCACCCGACACTGGATCAGCGCCTCCAGATTGCGCTCCTGGCTGGGCGACAAGGGGTGATTGACCAGCACCAGGCCGGCGCCCGCCTCCTGCACCACGGCCCGGATTTCCTCCGCCTTGCCGGTGCCGACGAAGTATTTCGGCTCCGGGCTGGCGCGATGCCCCCCCACGCGCGCGACCACCTCGGCGCCGGCCGAGCGGGCCAGCTCCTCGAATTCGGCATGGGAGGCGGCATCGCGCGCGCCAATGTCCAGGCTCACCAGCACGCAGCGGGGATCGATTACGGGGCGTTCGAACATGGACGCCCCTTTCAGGAACAATCAGTCAGGGTTAGAAATTCCCGTCATTGGGGTCGACCACTTCCGGGGCATCCGGATCGCTCAGCTTGACGTTCCGGGATGGCACGATGGTCGAAATGGCGTGTTTGTAGACCATCTGGCTGACGGTGTTTTTCAGCAGGACCACAAATTGATCAAACGAATCGATATGGCCCTGCAGCTTGATCCCATTGACCAGGTAGATCGAGACGGGAATGCGCTCTTTGCGCAGGGCATTGAGGAAAGGCTCCTGCAAAGACTGTCCTTTCGCCATGACATCACTCCAGCATTGTTATTATGGTCGCCTGCCTTTGAGGTCGGGCGGTACCGCATGTTGAAAAAATGATTATCCAAATCCGACATTTCCGCACCCTTTCAGGGCGCCGGAAAAGCATAGCATGATTGCGCTCATCCACGCTTATCCGATTGATCCAGAACAGCCGCAAAATAATCGACTGCCTGCGCCCGCGCTGCCCGATCTTCCGCCTGTAAAGCCATGACGCCGGGCAGCGGGCGCAGCGCTGTCAACTGACGCTTGGCAAACTGGCGGGTGGCCTGCAACGCCGACTGGAACAAAAGCGCTTCATCCAGCCGCCCTTCCAGGCAGGCCCAGACCTGCCGATAGCCCACGGCACGCAAGGCGGGAAGGTCGGCATGCAAATCGCCCCGCGCCTGCAATCGTGCGACTTCCGCCACGAAGCCGGCGGCGAACATGGCCTCCAGCCGCTGAGCAATGCGCTGGTGCAGCCAGGCCCGATCCCCCGGTATCAGCGCCAGCGTATGGAGCGCGAGCCCCGAGTGGGCCGCGCGCGCCCAGTGGCTGCTGAGAGGGACACCGGTGAGTCGCAAAACCTCCAGCGCACGCTGGATACGCTGGGCATCATGGGGATGGATGCGCGCGCCCGCTGCCGGATCGACATCGGCCAGCTCGGCGTGCAAGGCGGGCCAACCGACTTGAGCGGCGCGCGCGGTCAGCTCGGCGCGCACGACTGGGTCCGCGGCCGGCAGGGGCGCCAGTCCATCGCGCAGCGCCCGGTAATACAGCACGGTCCCGCCCACCAGCAAGGGAACGCTTCCGGCCTGCTGGATCGTCTGGATCGCCGCCCGGGCATCCGTCACGAAGCGGCCGGCCGAATAGGGTTCAGCGGGATCCACCTGATCGAACAGATGATGCGGTACCCGCGCGCGCGCGGCCGCGTCGGGCTTGGCGGTGCCGATGTCCATGCCCCGATAGACCTGGGCTGAATCCATGTTGACCACATCCACCGGCCAGCGCTCGGCCAGCGCCAAGGCAAGGTCGGTCTTGCCCACTGCAGTCGGCCCCAGCAAGGCCAGCACCGGGATCTGGCGTGCGCGGTCCACCCTCAGCGCCCGCGCAGAAACAATCGATCCAGCGCCGCCCGATCCAGTTGCACCCAGGTGGGACGGCCATGGTTGCACTGGCCTGAGCGCTCGGTGCGCTCCATATCGCGCAGCAGGGCATTGAGCTCCGGCAGGGTCATGGCGCGTCCGGCCCGCACCGCGCCATGGCAGGCCAATGAAGCCATCAGGGCCTGGTGCTGATCCTCCAGTCGGGCGCTCGCCCCATCCGCCATGAGATCGGCCAGCAGGTCGCGAAACAGGCCGACGGGATCGCGCGCCGGCACGTCCGCCGGCAAGGCCCGCAAGCTTGCTGTGGTCGGTCCGGTGCGATCCACTTCCAGGCCCCAATCCATCCAGCGGGGCGCCCAGCGCTCCACCCAATCCGCCTGCACCGGGCTCAGGGAAATTTCCACCGGCACCAGCAAGGCTTGGCAGGGAACAGATCCCGTCGCGCTCAGGGTTTTCAGGCGCTCGTAGAAGATCCGCTCATGGGCGGCATGAATATCCACCACCACGAGGCCGGCGGCGTTCTGGGCCAGAAGATAAATGCCGTGCAACTGCCCCAGCGCGAAACCCAAGGCTTGCGCATCGACCCCGGCGGACGCGACGGGGTCTGCTGCGATCCGTGCCAAGGCGGCGGGAAATGCCGTGTTGCGCATCGCGGGTGTGCTGCTTTCCAGCCCAGGAAAGGCATAGGCTGGCGCCGGCTCGGCAACGCGCAGGGCCAGATGGTCCTGTTCCGGCACCGGATCGACACCCGGCACCGATCCCGGCATGCGGCTGATCCCGTGCCCCGCATCAGGACCCGGACGCACTGCGGCCAGCGCCTCTTCCAGGGTGCGGGCCACGAAGTCATGCACCTGCCGGGCATCGCGCAGCCGGATCTCGTGCTTGGCCGGATGCACGTTCACATCCACCGACTCCGGATCCAGGCTCAGGTGCAGGACATAGGCGGGGTGGCGCTGGTGGTGCAGCACATCGCGATAAGCCTGGCGCACGGCATGGGCGAGCCCCTTGTCACGCACCCAGCGGCCGTTGATGTACAGGTGTTGGGCATCGGGCTGGGCACGGGAGAAGGCCGGAACGGCAATCCAGCCCGCCAGCGCCGCAGCCGCGCCCGCGTGCTGAAGATGCAGCGCGTGACGCAGAAAATCCGCGCCCAACAAGATGGCCAGGCGAGACTCCACGACCCGCAGCTCATCGGCCGGCGGCAGTTGCCAGAGGGTGCGGCCATTGTGGGTCAGCGTCAGTCCGACCTGGGGCTCGGCGAGGGCGAGCTGGAGCACCACCCGCGCGAGATGGTCGAATTCGGTGCGTTCGCTGCGCAGGAACTTGCGCCGCGCCGGGGTATTGTGAAACAGCTCCCGTACACTGACCTGGGTCCCTGGCGGATGGGGCGCGGGCAGGGGTTCAAACAGGCCGCCATCCTGCACCTCCACGCGCCAGGCATGGGGGCTGTCGGCCGTGCGCGAGGTCAGGCTGAAACGGGACACCGCCGCGATGCTGGGCAGTGCCTCGCCGCGAAATCCCAGAGTCGCGATCCGTTCCAGATCCGCGAGACTGCGGATCTTGCTGGTGGCATGGCGCTCCAGGGCCAACTGGAGCTCCTGGGGCGCGATGCCCGCCCCATCGTCCGTCACCCGGATCAGGCCGATCCCGCCCCGCTCCACCTCGATCTGGATCCTGCGCGCCCCCGCATCCAGACTGTTCTCCACCAGCTCCTTGACCACCGAGGCCGGTCGCGCCACCACCTCGCCGGCGGCAATCTGGTTGATCAGGGCATCGGGCAGGCGGGCAATCGACATGATGGCCCGATTTTATCAGAGGCACGCCCTCCGGGATGGACAGCGCTGGACTGCAGTGGGACCATTAATGCGATCCGTCGCGCAATTTCGCCCGCCCCAGCAAGCCGTCCACCATGAAATTCTGTCCTCACTGCGCCCAACCCGTCGTCCACAAGATTCCCGATGGGGATCATCTGGCCCGCTTTGTCTGCGAGACCTGCGATCTGGTCCACTACGACAATCCGCGCATGATCGTCGGCTGCATCCCGACGTGGGAGGATCAGGTGCTGCTGTGCCGGCGCGCGATCCATCCCCGTCGCGGCCACTGGACCCTGCCCGCCGGCTTCCTGGAAAACGGTGAAACCACCCGCCAGGGCGCCATGCGGGAAACCCTGGAAGAGGCCAATGCACGGGTGGAAATCGAATCGTTTTATCGGCTCTTCGACCTGCCCCATATCAACCAGATCTATGTGTTCTTCCGCGCCCGGCTGCTGGATCTGGATTTTTCACCCGGCGTCGAGTCTCTGGAGACCGCGCTGTTTACCGAAGCCGAGATCCCCTGGGACGATTTGGCGTTCCACACTGTGCGGCTCACCCTTGAAGACTATTTCAGGGACCGCCGCCACGGGGTCTATCCCACACTGGATCTGGATGTGCGGCGCGGGTCCCGCTGATTCCAGGCTGATTTCCATGCTCGCCAGCTTCGGGCCAAACCGCTAGAATTTCGCCTCCGACGACCTTGCGCGCGGCCGCATGACACTTTGAGAGAGAGCACATGACCTACGTCGTCACTGAAAACTGCATCAAGTGCAAATACACCGATTGCGTGGAGGTGTGCCCGGTGGACTGCTTCCACGAAGGCCCCAACATGCTGGTGATCGATCCCGAGGAGTGCATCGACTGCACCCTGTGCGAGCCGGAATGCCCCGCCCAGGCGATTTTTTCGGAAGACGACCTCAGCGCCGAGCAGGCGTCCTTCCTGGTCATCAATGCCGATCTGGCCAAAGACTGGCCCGTGATCACCGAAAAGAAGGACGCGCCCGCGGATGCGGAGGAATGGGACGGCAAGCCCGGCAAGCGCGCGCTGCTGGAACGCTGACGCGATCAACCGCGCGGATGATGGGCCGCATGCAGGGTCTTGAGGCGAGCCTGCGCCACATGGGTATAGATCTCGGTGGTGGACAGGTCGCTATGCCCCAGCAGCATCTGCACCATGCGCAGGTCGGCGCCATGATTGAGCAGATGCGTGGCGAAGGCATGACGCAGCGCGTGGGGTGAAAACGCCCCGCGAATGCCCGCGACCCGCCCGAGCGCCCGCAGCCGGTACCAGCAGGCCTGGCGGGTGAGCGGGGCGCCATCCCGGCCCGGAAACAGCGCATCGCAACGCCGGCCGGCGAGCAGCTCGGGACGGGCCTCGCGCAGATAGCGCGCCAGCCAATGCAGCGCTTCCTCCCCGATGGGGACCAACCGCTCCTTGCGTCCCTTGCCGTACACACGCACCCAACCCACCCGCAGATCCATCTGCCCCAGTTCCAGCCCCACCAGCTCGGACACCCGCATCCCGGTGGCATAGAACAGTTCCAGCATGGCCCGGTCCCGCAAGCCGAGCGGCGTGTCCAGGGCCGGTGCCTGCAGCAGGGCATCCACATCCAGCTCACTCAAGACCCGAGGCAGGGTGCGCGGCAGCCGAGGCGGCTGAAGATCCTCGGTGGGATTGATGCGCCCGCTTTCCCGGCACCAATCGGCATAGAACTGCCGCCAGGCCGAAATCTGCCGCGCCACGGAGCGGGCGCTGATACCAAGCCCCAGGCGTTCAGCCAAGCAGTCCTGCAATTCGGCCGGCCCCGCCGAGGCCAGGTCCAGTCCCCGCACTGCGAGCCAGGCTGACAGCGTCGTCAGATCGCGCCGATAGGCCTCCCGGGTATGGGGAGAAATTCCCCGCTCGCTCCACAGGCGGGCCAGGAAAGCATCCAGTCGCGCCCGATCTGCCGCGGAGACGGCCGTCATGTCGTCGGGCGCGGCGCGATCGGCCAGGATCCCGGCTGCGTGGCAGCGGTAACGCCCTCGCCATCCATGCGCTCCAGGGCGCAGGCCAGCAAGCTGCCGTAATCGCTGCCGTCGCCCGGTGCCTGCACCCGCACCGCGCGCACGCTCACCGCCTCACCGCCCACCTGACCCAGGCGCCGCTGCAGGGACAGTTGCAGGCGCTCGCCCACCGCCGCGCCGTGAACTGCATCGGTATCCGGCAGCAGCACGACGAAGCGGTCGCTATCCTGCCGTCCCGCCAGATCGTAACTGCGCAATCCATAACGCAGCACCTCCCCGCAGGTGCGCAGCAACCGCCGCGACAGCCCCGCTGCGCCCTCCACATCCGGTCCGGTTTGGAACAGCGGAACCTGGAACAGGATCAGGCTCAATGGACGTCCGCTACGGGCGTGCAGGTTGAACAGCACCTCGGCCTGCTCTGCCAGTGCGCGTCGGGTGAGCACGCCACTGGTTTCATCCCGGGGGCTGTGACGATCCAGACGCCGCCGCAGGCGCTCGCTGCGCCAGATCAGCATCGCGCCATACATGGCCAGCACGGCATAGAGAAACAGCGTCAGGAAAGTGGCGGTCTCCGGCATGATGCCGCTCAGCAGGGCACGCAGGGTCATGATGCCTGGCAACACCAGGAAACTGCCTGCCAGCACCGACTCCAGCGCCAGCGGCCCGAAGCGCAGGCCGTGGCCGAACAAGACCGTCAGCAAGATCGGCGCCGTGGGCAAGGCGGGATTTGGATCATGCGCCACGATCAATCCGAGGATCAGGTAATCCAGCCAGAGGCTCGCCGCCACCCGCCTTGGTGAAACCGGACGCCAGCGCGCCCAGATCATCAGCACCAGCATCACACCGGCATAGACGGCCGCGATAGAGAGCACCCCATCCAGTCCCCACAGGACGGGGGCGGCCGTCTCCAGGCTCAGGAAATACAACACCAGCAGGGCAATGAAGAAATAGCGCACCCAGAACTGGCGCCGCTGCACCGGCCAGGACAGTTCGCCAGCAGGTAGGAAAACCCGGGTCCCACGACCCTGGGCGCTGTTCACCCGCCATCCTCCTTGACGTCGACCCGATTCATGCGCATAAGAGGTTTCCCTTGGTCTTTCCCGGCTCATCCATGTCCGCGCGCCCCTCTGTTCCGTCCACGCTGGCCACCGTGATCTACACACTCTGGTGCCGACTGAGCTTCACCCTGGTCCTCGCCAGTTTCGGGGTGTTGGTGCTGATTCTACCGGGATTGCACCGGCGTCAGGGCATGGCACGGCAGGGCATGCGCCTGGCCTGGACACTGTGCGGCCTGCGTCCCACCGTAACCGGCCTGGACAAACTGCCCACGGAAGGCGCCATCGTGGTCGCCAACCATGCCAGCTATCTGGACGGTTTGCTGCTCATGGGTGTCTTGCCGGCCGGATACGTGTTCGTGGTCAAGCGCGAAATGACGCGGGTCCCGCTGGCCGGTTGGCTGTTGCGCCGGGTAGGGACCGCATTTGTGGAACGCCGGGATGCCAACCAGGCTGCCCGCGATGCCCGATCGATCCTGCGCCTTGCCCAAAACGGCACCTCTCTGGTTTTTTTCCCCGAAGGCACCATTCCGGCTGCGGGATTACTGGGGCCATTCCGGCTCGGCGCATTTCTGACCGCGGCCCAACTGGACTGGCCAGTGGTCCCGGTGAGTCTGACGGGAACCGCTACCGCCCTGCCCGACGATGGTCGCTGGCGGATGTTCCGGGCGCCCTTGCGGGTGCGCATCCATCCCGCGATTCAGCCTCGTGGACGCCAACGCAGCGCGCTGGCCCAGCTGCGCGATCAGGCGCGGGCCTGCATCGAAGGGGATCTGATGCCACCAACCGCAATTCCTCACGTCGAACGGGAGCCAACAGATCGCCACAACGGATAGGCCAGCACGGCCAATGCACACAGCCCCCAGATCCACGCCATCTCGCCACCGGGCGACCGCATGAACAGACGCGTCCCGCCCAGCACCACCCACGCCGCCAGGGCAATTCCTGCCAAGGCTTCGCCGGTAATCCAGCCAGCGGCCCGCAACAGGCCGGGATCATGCTGAGTCCTTGATACAGCGGTGCCGCGCCGCAGCAAACTGCCCAAAAAGATGGCTGCCGACAATTCCACCGGCAGATACACCCCCACCGCAACCGCCAGCACCGGCACCCGCCAGCTGCTGCCGCGCCACATCAGGGTGCGATCCAGCAGGATCACCGCAGCCCCCAACGCAACGCCTATCGTGATCATGCCCCAGGGAAGATCACCGACGAATACACCCTGGGCCAAGGCCGCCATCAATCCAGTCTGGGGAGCGGGCAAGGCATGGGGATGCGCCGCATCGGGCGGGCCAAAGCCATAGGCCTGTTCCAGCAATATGAGCACCGGCGCCATCACCAGCGCGCCGGCGACCACGCCCACGATCTGCGCGATCTGTTGACGCCACGGCGAGGCTCCGAGCAATGCGCCTGCCTTGAGATCCTGCAAGTTGTCACCCGCCAGGGCCGCGGCGCAGCATACCGCCGCACCCACCAGCAGCACCGCTCCCGCGCCACCGGGCAAATCGGCGCCGAGCAGGAGTCGCAACAGCAAAGCTGTCAGCAAGATCGTGGCGATGGTCATGCCGGAAACGGGATTGTGGGAGGAGCCCACCAAACCGGCCATGTAACCCGCCACCGCGGAAAAGAGAAATCCCGTCAGCGCCAGGATGACCGTGAGCAATACGGCCAGTACAGGATCGTCCATGACCCACAGGCAGACGGCGCCCAGTCCACCCACCAGCAGCACCGCCATTCCGCGCAGCAGGGGCGCAGGCAAATCGGAACCCTGAGCGGATGTATCCCGCGCAGCCGATGCCCGTGGATCCAGCAACATCCACAACGGGCGCACCAGAATCAGCAAAGACCACAGGCCACCAACCAGCATGGCGCCCACGCCCACATAGCGGATGCGGGTCGACCACAAGCGCTGAGCCAGAACCCACGGCGCCTCCGACGTTGCCTCGGTGTTCCACGCCAACAGCGGAATCCCAATGCCCCAGGCCAGCGCGCCGCCCGCAAAAATGAGCACCGCAATGCGCATCCCAACCAGCGCCCCTACGCCGAGCAAGGCCGGCGACAGGGCCACACCGCCGGCGCCCAGCCAGGAACCCCACCAAGCGGCGCCATTCCAGGCGCCCGGCCATAATCCGGCGCCACCCTGCAGCAATTTGTAGGTCGCCGCTCCCAGCGCTCCCCCGACCAGATGACGCAGGCCCGGTGCTTCCGAATCGGTCAGACGCACCACCTCGGCAGTCGCGGTCCCCTCGGGAAAGGGCAGGGCCTGGTCGTTGACCAACAGGTGCCGCAACGGAATCGTGAAAATCACGCCCAGCAGACCGCCCCCCAAAGCAATCAAGGTCAGCGGCAGAGGACGGATTTCGGGCCAGAACTGAATCATCAACAAGGCGGGGAAGGTGAAAATCACCCCGGCCGCCAGGGCTTCTCCCGAAGAGGCCGCGGTCTGCACCAGATTGACTTCCCGCGCATCCCGACCACCCAGCAGGCGCAGCAAGCCCATACCCATCACCGCGGCAGGGATGGAGGCCGAGACGGTCAACCCGGCATACAAGCCCAGATAGGCATTGGCGGCACCCAGCACCACGGCCAGCAGCGCGCCCAATGCCAAGGATCGAACAGTCAACGCTTCTGGCTTCACGCCTTACCCTCCATTCATCCAGGCATTCCCGTTCGGTGCCATGACCGGCGGTTATAATGGTCGCCTTGGTCATCCCTTCGACTCCCGAAGCTTCCCCGGCGTCCCTTGACCCTAGCGAGTCGTGCTGTGCCCGATCCCGATCCAACCCAAACGACAGTTGAAACGCCGCTCTCCCGTTATCGTGCTGACCAGGCACAGGAAGGCTTCCTGCCTGATCCCGCCCAGGAGCGGATTGCCGAGCGCCTTGACGCCCTCCATCACCAACTGGTCGCCACCCATCCTCGCCATGGCCTGGCTGCGCGCTACCTGCGAACCTTGCGCCGGCCGCGCTGGCCTGCCGTGAACGGACTCTACCTGTGGGGAGGGGTCGGGCGGGGCAAGACCTATCTGATGGATTGCTTTCACGACACCTTGCCGTTTCCCGAAACCCTGCGCGCCCACTTCCACCCCTTCATGGCGCAGCTTCACGCCGAACTGGCGGCGCGCGCCGGCGCTCAGGATCCCCTGCGTCTCATTGCCCGCCAACTTGCCCAGCGCGCCCGGGTCATTTGTTTCGATGAATTCTTTGTCTCTGACATCACCGACGCCATGTTGCTTGGCACCCTGTTTCAGCATCTGTTCGCCCAAGGGGTGACGCTGGTCGCCACCTCGAACGTGCCTCCCCAGGATCTCTACCGCAATGGCTTGCAACGTGAGCGCTTCCTGCCTGCAATTGCCCTGTTGGAACGCCATGCCACAGTCGTTGAAATGGACGCCGGTGAGGACTTCCGCCTGCGCGCGCTCAGCGCAAGCGAAATCTATCATGCACCCCTGGATGCAGCCGCGGAGGCCATGCTGGCCCGTCAGTTCTCCCGGCTCTGCCCCCACCCGCACCAAGGCGAAACCGAGGTGACCGTGCTGGGACGCCGCATTCCAGCGCGCGGCTTGGGCGGAAACGTGGCGTGGTTTGACTTCTCGGCACTATGTGGCCCTGGGCGAAGCCCGCAAGACTATCTGCAACTTGCGGAGCGATTCGAAACCTTGCTGGTGAGTCGAATCCCCATCCTGGATCAACTGCAGGACGATGCCGCGCGCCGCTTGATTCATCTGGTGGATGTCGCCTATGACCACCGACTCAAGCTCATCATAACGGCGCAAGCCGAGCCAGGGTCGCTTTATCAGGGTGAGCGGCTGATCTTCGAATTTGGGCGCACCGTGAGTCGTCTCCAGGAAATGAGCAGCATGGCCTATCTCGCGCAAACCCATCGACCCTGATGGGGATCATGTCCTGACTCAGCACGGGAAGTCGATCCCCGTGCCAACGAAAAAAGCCGGGAAGATCCCGGCTTTTTTCAATACGTCCTGCAGATTGCAGGCCCTTAATCGATGTCTTTTGCTTCAGCGGCGAGTTCAGGCCGATCCACCAATTCAACCACCGCCATGGGGGCATTGTCACCTGCACGGAAGCCATTCTTCAGAATCCGCAGATAACCGCCCGGGCGCGCCTTATAGCGGGGACCCAATTCATTGAACAACTTGGTGACCACATCGCGATCACGCAGGCGATCAAACGCCAGACGGCGACGGGAAACACCATCTTCCTTGCTCAGGGTAATCATGGGCTCGGCCAGACGGCGCAATTCCTTGGCCTTCGGCAAGGTGGTCTGGATCAGCTCGTGCTTGAGCAAGGAAACTGTGAGGTTACGCAGCATGGCCTTGCGATGGGAACTGTTCCGGCTGAGCTGTCGACCGCTGTTACGATGTCGCATAGTGAGATTCCGTTAAAGTCGCGCCCCCGGCATCGGGGGAGAAAAATGCATCAGACGCCGGCTTCAACACCCGCGGGCCGTTGCTGCAGATCAGCAGGCGGCCAATTATCCAGGCGCATACCCAACGATAGATCGTGGGATGCGAGTGCTTGCTTGATCTCCGTCAGCGATTTCTTGCCAAGATTTGGGGCCTTGAGCAATTCCACTTCGCTGCGCTGAATCAGGTCGCCAATGTAAAAAATATTTTCAGCCTTAAGGCAGTTCGCCGAACGCACGGTGAGCTCGAGATCGTCAATAGGGCGCAGCAAAATCGGATTGAGATCCGTAACGCGCAGGTGGCGATCTTCGAATTGTTCCGATTGCAAGTCAACAAACGATGACAACTGATCACTCAAGATCGTCGCCGCACGGCGAATGGCCTCTTCAGGGTCCAGGACACCATTGGTCTCAAGTTCAATCACCAATTTGTCGAGGTTGGTGCGCTGCTCGACACGGGCATTTTCAACCGTATAAGAGACACGTCGGACGGGGCTATAGGAAGCGTCCAGATGCAGTACCCCGATCGGGCGTGCATCATCTTCCATCAGCAGACCCAAGCGAGTGAGCGCAGGCTCATACCCACGACCCTTGCGCACCTTGAGACGGGCATGCAGCCGTGCGCCTTCATTGAGGTGTGCGAGGACCAGATCCGGATTCACAATCTCGACATGATGACTGGTCTGGATATCCGCAGCAGTAACCGGGCCGGGCGTATCCTTGGTCAGCATCAGATTGACTTCGCTCACCGTGTCATCCGTGATGCGCAAGGCAATCCCTTTGAGATTCAGCAAAATGTCGATGACATCTTCCTGAATCCCTTCGATACTGCTGTACTCGTGCAGCACCCCGTCGATCTCCACCTCGACGACTGCAGCGCCCGTCATCGAAGACAGCAGCACACGCCGCAAGGCATTGCCCAGGGTATGGCCAAAACCACGCTCCAAAGGCTCGAGAACGATCCTGGAATGAGTTGACGACAACCGTTGGACGTCGACCAGTCGAGGTTTTAAGAAATCAGCACCGAAACCCTGCATCCGCCATTCCCTCTTACTTGGAGTACAACTCAACAACGAGGTTTTCGTTGATGTCCGGGGATAGGTCAGAACGGTCAGGAACCATCTTATAGGTTCCCTGAAGTTCCTTTTCATCCACTTCCACCCACGAGGGCAGACCGATTTCCATTGCCACTACCAAAGCGCCACGAATCCGGTCCTGGCTGCGCGCCCGATCCGCCACGCGAAGCACATCGCCAGCGCGGATCTGCATCGACGGGATGTTGGCTAACCGGCCATTGACCTGGAAAGCCTTATGCCCGACCAGTTGCCGCGCTTCGGCACGCGTTGAAGCGAAACCCATGCGATAGACCACATTGTCGAGTCGATTTTCAAGCAACTGCAACATCATCTCGCCGGTATTGCCCCGCACCCGGGCAGCATGCTCGTAGTAACGGTGGAACTGATGCTCCAGAACCCCGTACATACGGCGCAGCTTCTGCTTTTCGCGCAACTGAAGACCATAGTCCGACACCCGGCCGCGCCGCTGGCCATGCTGACCAGGAACGGATTCACTTCGGCACTTTTTTTCATAGGAGCTTCCACGCGCCTTCAGGAACAGATCAGTTCCTTCCCGGCGGGAGAGCTTGCATTTGGGACCAATGTACTTCGCCATGCCTATCTCTCGTACGAGCGCATCAAAGTTGCGCGTCGATTAGACCCGGCGCCGCTTGGGCGGCCGGCAACCGTTATGGGGAATGGGCGTCACGTCAGTGATGCTCAGCACTTTGAAACCCACGTTATGGAGCGCGCGAACAGCCGCCTCACGGCCGGGGCCAGGACCTTTCACCAATACGTCCACGTTGCGGACGCCATGCTCCTGCGCCGCATTCCCGGCTTTTTCGGCAGCGACCTGCGCTGCGAAAGGCGTGCTCTTGCGGGATCCACGAAAACCAGAACCACCGGAAGTCGCCCAGCACAGGGCATTCCCCTGGCGGTCGGTGATGGTGATGATCGTGTTGTTGAAGGATGCGTGCACATGCGCCACCGCATCGGTGACATGCTTCTTCACGCGCTTACGTGGTGCTGTCTTTGCCATTGGGATATTGCCGGTTCCGTGAATGATACGCTAAGGAACAAAGACGCTGATTACTTGCGGATTGCGCGCCGCGGGCCCTTGCGGGTGCGAGCGTTGGTACGCGTCCGCTGGCCACGCACCGGAAGACCCCGGCGATGACGCAGACCACGATAGCAACCCAGATCCATCAGGCGCTTGATATTCATGGAGACTTCGCGCCGCAGATCACCCTCAACAGTGAAACGGGCAACTGCCTGACGAACGCTTTCCAATTCGCCTTCAGTAAGATCCTTGATAGGCGCCGCCGGATTGATACCCGTCGCCTCGCAAATCTGCTTTGCGCGACTCTGGCCGACACCATAAATTGCGGTCAAAGCAATCACGGCATGCTTCTGGTCGGGAATATTGACACCGGCAATACGGGCCATCTTCAACGATCTCCTACTGAGATTGACTACCCGCCGGCTGATATGGCGAGCCGGCGATTATAGCCTTATCTTTTGCTTATGACAATCCAGGCAGGACTTAGCCCTGCCGCTGTTTATGCCGGCCGTCCGTGCAAATGACACGAACATGGCCATGACGGCGAATAATCTTGCAATTGCGGCAAATACGTTTTACGGACGCACGCACTTTCATGATCCAGATACTCCTCGATGCCAAGACGGCTCAGCGGGACTAGCCGCCCCGTCCGACGGTTTTCAGGTTGCTTTTCTTCAACAGACCTTCGTACTGATGAGACATCACATGAGCTTGCACCTGCGCCATGAAGTCCATCACGACCACGACGATAATGAGCAGTGACGTCCCGCCAAAATGGAAAGGCACGTTGAAGGACAAAATCAGGAACTCCGGCATCAAACACACGGCGGTGATATAGAGCGCGCCAACCATCGTCAGCCGCGTCAAAACGCCATCAATGTAGTTCGCAGTATTGAGGCCTGGGCGAATACCGGGAATAAAGGCGCCAGAGCGCTTCAGGTTATCCGCCGTTTCTCGCGCATTGAACACCAGCGCGGTATAGAAAAAACAGAAAAAGATGATCAGTGCAGCGTAGACCATGACGTAGATCGGCTGGCCAGGCGAGAGCGCAGCCGTGATCGTCTGCACCAGCGACGCCCCCCAGCCATCGCCCATCGCTCCACCCAGCCACCCGCCCAGAGTCACGGGGAACAAAATCAGGCTGGACGCAAAAATCGGGGGGATGACCCCGGCCATGTTGAGTTTCAAAGGCAAATGCGTCGTCTGCGCCGCAAAGAGCTTCCGCCCTTGCTGGCGCTTGGCATAATGCACAGGAATGCGGCGCTGTCCGCGCTCGACGAAAACCACCCCCGCGATCACCGCAAAAGTGAGCGCAAGAATCACCACCGCGAACAAGGCATTCATCTCGCCATTGCGCACCAGTTGCAAGGTCCCGCCAACTGCGGACGGCAGGCCGGCGACGATACCCGCAAAGATGATCATGGAAATGCCGTTTCCAATCCCTCGCTCTGTGACCTGCTCACCCAACCAGACCAGAAACATGGTGCCAGCAACCAAGCTGGTTGCGGCGATGACCACGAACAAAGGGCCTTGTACGGCATTGACACCCTGGTTCTGCAACGCAACCGCAGCGCCGATTGCCTGAAAAGTCGCCAGCCCAACCGTACCGTAGCGTGTGTACTGGGTCAGCTTGCGCCGCCCGCTCTCGCCCTCTTTCTTCAGCTCCTCCAGCGCAGGCACCACGGAAGTCATCAACTGAACGATGATGGACGCCGAGATGTACGGCATCACGCCCAGCGCAAACAGACTTAAACGTTCCAAAGCGCCACCCGAGAACATGTTGAACATGTCCAGAATGGTGCCGCTGGTGCGCTCGAACATCTGCGCCACGGCCACAGGATCGACGCCAGGGACCGGGATAAAAGTGCCAATCCGGAAAACCACCAAGGCGCCCAGCAGGAATAGAATGCGCTGGCGCAGCTCGGTGAGTTTTCCCATGTCGGGCAGCGGACGGTTAGCAGCCACGAGGCATCATTCCTGGATGGTTCCACCGGCCGCTTCGATCGCGGCGCGAGCGCCTGCCGTCACCGCGATGCCCTGGAGCGCAACAGGCTGCTTCAAGGCGCCAGAGAGTATGACTTTGGCCTTGATGGTGCCTTGAGGAACGATCCCTGCACCGATCAACGTGAGCAGGGTCACCGGATTCTCCAGTCGGTTCAGTTCAGACAGGCGCACTTCGGCGTTGGCGCTGGCGGTACGGGAACGAAACCCGCGCTTCGGAATTCGACGCTGCAGCGGCATCTGGCCGCCTTCAAAGCCGACCTTGTGAAACCCGCCCGCCCGTGCTTTCTGGCCTTTATGACCTTTTCCGCTGGTCTTGCCCAGGCCGGAGCCCATACCACGACCAAGACGGCGCTTTTCCTTGCGACTGCCTTCCGCGGGCTGCAGTGTATTAAGACGCATTTCAGAGTTCCTCAATGCTCAACAGGTAGGACACCTTGTTGATCATTCCACAATTCTCAGGGGTGCCTGCAACCACCACGGAGTGGTGCATGCGGCGAAGACCCAATCCACGCACGCAGGCCTGGTGATTCTTCAGCCGGCCGGCCACGCTGCGCACCAGAGTCAGACGATATTGCTTGATCGCTTCCGTCACGTCATTCATCCCAGGATGTCTTCAACGGTCTTGCCGCGCTTGGCTGCCACGGACCGCGGATCATGCAGACCGTAGAGCCCCTTGATGGTCGCGCGCACCACATTCAGCGGGTTGCGTGAACCCAGGCATTTGGCGCGGACATTGTGCACGCCGGCAACTTCGAACACGGCACGCATCGCGCCCCCGGCGATCAAGCCCGTGCCCTGGTCGGCCGGCTTCATGATCACGCGGGTCGCGCCATGCGATGCCATCGCGGGATGCTGCAATGTCCCTTCGTTCACATGGACCGGGCGCATGGTCTTGCGTGCCCGCTCCATGGCCTTCTGAATGGCCTGGGGCACTTCGCGCGCCTTGCCGTAACCAAATCCGACGCGGCCATTGCCATCGCCCACCACGGTCAAGGCCGTAAAGCCGAACTGACGTCCGCCCTTGACCACCTTGGCAACACGGTTTACTGCAACCAACTTTTCGAGAAGGCCATCACCACTTGTCTGCAAACCAGTATTCGACATGTTCGGAATCCTTTAGAACTCAAGCCCGCCCGCGCGGGCGGCATCGGCCAAGGCTTTCACGCGGCCGTGGTACTGGAAACCGGAACGGTCGAAAGCAACGCGCGTGACGCCCGCCTCGCGACCGCGCTCAGCAATGAGGCGCCCGACAATCACGGCCGTCTCGGCATTACCGGTCGCCTTGACCTGCTCACGGACGTCCTTGAGCAGGGAAGAGGCAGCCGCAAGAACCGTTGCCCCATCGGGGCCGATCAACTGGGCATAGATATGGCGCGGCGTGCGATTGACGCACAAGCGAACCACGCCCAATTCACGAATCTTGGCTCGACCACGGCGCGCTCGGCGCAGACGTGCGGTTTTCTTATCCATTACGGCCACCTGTTACTTCTTCTTGGTCTCTTTGAGAACCACACGTTCGCCAAAATAACGCACGCCCTTGCCCTTGTAAGGCTCGGGAGGACGATAACCGCGAATTTCAGCGGCCACCTGGCCGACGCGCTGCTTATCGGCGCCCTTGATCACGATTTCGGTCTGGCTGGGGGTCTCGATGGTTATTCCTTCAGGAACCGGATAAACCACCGGATGGGAAAACCCAAGCGACAGGTTCAAATCCGATCCCTGCATCTGTGCCCGATAGCCAACGCCGAGCAACTGCAGTCGACGAACAAAGCCCTCGTGGACCCCACTGATCAAATTCTGACTCAGCGCGCGCATAGTCCCCGCCATCTTGTCGGCCGAAGGCCGAACAGGCGCGAAACGCAGCTCTCCGTCCTGATGACTGACATCGACATCTGGATGGATCTGCAGGTTCAACGCACCGTTCTTTCCCTTGGCCGAAAGAAGATGCCCTTCATAGGTGACATGGACCCCACTCGGGATAGTCACCGGATTTTTCGCTACGCGAGACATCGCAAAAATCCTCAGTAAACGGTGCAGACGACTTCGCCGCCCATACCCTGGGCGCGTGCCGTCCGATCAGTCATCAGGCCCTTGGACGTGGACACAATCGCCACCCCCAAGCCACCGAGCACCGACGGCAAATCATCAGTTCCGCGATAAATTCGCAGCCCTGGGCGACTGATGCGCTCCAGATGTTCAATCACCGGGCGACCGTCAAAATACTTCAACTCCAGGACCAAGGTGCTTTTGACGCCTTCCTCGATGACCTGGACATTGGCCACATAGCCCTCTTCCAGCAGCAGTGCGGCGATCGCCTGTTTGCTTCGGGAGAGCGGCATGCTGACTTTTGCCTTGCCTGCGCGCTGGGCATTGCGGATACGCGTCAGCATGTCCGCAATGGGATCTGTCATACTCATGAAATCGGTCGCTCTTGTCCTGTGATACTTACCAACTGGCTTTGACCAGCCCGGGGATTTCGCCGAACATCGCGGCTTCACGCAACTTATTCCGGCCCAGACCGAACTTTCGGTAGTAACCGTGCGTGCGTCCGGTACGTCTGCAACGATTGTGCTGACGAACCGGGCTGGAATCGCGCGGCAATTTGGCCAGCGCATCAACGGCGGCAAAACGCGCCTCGTCATCGAGCGCTGGGTCCCGAATGGCATCCTTAAGCGTCTTGCGCTTGGCGGCGAAGCGAGCCACCACCTCGGTGCGACGCTTTTCCCGTTCAATCATGCTACGTTTGGCCATTGATCAACCCTTAATTACGGAACGGGAAACCAAAACCTTCGAGCAGGGCGCGCCCTTCCTCGTTGGTCCGAGCGGTCGTGGCGATGGTGATGTCCATGCCGCGCAAAACGTCGATCTTGTCGTAATCAATTTCCGGGAAAATGATTTGCTCCGACACGCCCATGCTGAAGTTGCCACGCCCATCGAAGCCACGCCCACTCACGCCGCGAAAATCGCGTACGCGCGGCAACGCAACGGAAATCAAGCGATCCAGGAACTCATACATGCGGTCGCGGCGCAAGGTGACCTTGCAGCCAATTGGCCAACCATCACGGATTTTGAAACCGGCGATTGAATTGCGCGCCTTGGTCACCACCGGCTTTTGACCGGCAATCTGCGCCATGTCGCGCATCGCATGATCAATGATCTTCTTGTCGGCAACCGCTTCACCAAGCCCCATATTCAAGGAGATCTTGGCAATGCGCGGGACCTCCATCACGTTCCGGTATGCAAACCGGGACATGAGCTGGGGAACCACCTTTTCCTGATAAGTCTGCTGCAATCTGGCCATGATCAAATTCGCCTTAAACGTCCAGAACTTCGCCATTGGACTTCAAAAAGCGCACTTTGCGCCCGTCCGCCAGCAACTTGAATCCAATCCGCTCCGGCTTGCCCGTCTGCGGATTGCGGAGCATCACGTTGGAAATATGAATGGAGCGTTCTTGTTCCAGGATGCCGCCTGCCTGACCGGCTGCGGGATTTCCCTTGGTATGACGCTTCACCACATTAACGTTCTCAACCACGACGCGATCCGTGGCGAGCACACGCAGGACACGGCCTTGCCGCCCCTTGTCCTTCCCTGTCGTGACGATTACTTCGTCCCCGGTCTTAATTCGTTTCATCGCAATCTACCTTGGCCGTGCGTCAGAGAACTTCAGGCGCCAACGAAATGATTTTCATGAAGCGCTCGGAGCGCAACTCGCGGGTTACAGGCCCGAAAATACGCGTCCCGATGGGCTGCAACTGATTGTTCAGCAATACAGCCGCATTGCCATCAAAACGAATCAGCGAACCATCCGGCCGACGTACGCCCTTGCGGGTGCGCACAACAACGGCATTATATACATCGCCTTTCTTGACCTTGCCGTGCGGAATCGCGTCCTTGATGGACACCTTGATGACATCGCCAATGCCCGCATAGCGGCGCTTGGATCCGCCCAGCACCTTGATGCACATTACCCGCTTCGCGCCGCTATTGTCGGCTACCGCCAACTCGGACTGCATCTGGATCATCGTTCAATCCGCCTTGAAATTCTGAATGGCACGCCGAATCAGTCCCGGCGACGCTCCACGACTTCCACCAGCTGCCAGGATTTGCTTTTGGAAATGGGACGTGATTCAACCACGCGCACCAGATCACCTTCCTGACAGGTATTTTCTTCGTCATGAGCATGCAGCTTGCTCGTGCGAGTCACATACTTCCCGTAGAGGGGATGCTTGACTCGACGTTCAATTGCGACGGTAATGGTTTTGTCCATCTTGTCGCTGACCACACGACCCACAAGGGTCCGATTCAGCTTTGCATCTTCAGTCATTGATCGTTTCCTGCTCACGCTTCGCGTTCATTGCCGTTTTGATCCGGGCAATGTCCCGGCGCACTCGCGAGAAATGATGAAACTGGGCAAGCTGCCCGGTGCTGCGCTGCATGCGCAGATCAAATTGTTCACGCCGTAGCTTGAGCAAGACTTCCTGCAGCTGCTCGGGGCTCATCCCCTTGAGTTCATTGGCTTTCATCACATCACCGTCCGCGACACAAAGGCGGTCTTGATAGGCAACTTGGCCGATGCCAGCTTGAAGGCCTCGCGGGCAATCTCTTCGGTCACGCCTTCCATCTCATACATCACGAAGCCGGGCTGGATCTTCGCCACCCAGTATTCGACATTCCCCTTGCCCTTGCCCATGCGAACCTCAATGGGCTTCTTGGTCACGGGCACATCCGGGAAAATCCGAATCCAGACCTTGCCACCCCGCTTGACATGACGGGTCATCGCGCGACGCGCGGATTCGATCTGGCGGGCCGTCAAACGGCCTCGCTCCATGGCCTTGAGACCAAACTCACCAAAGCTGACGCGCTCGCCACCCTTGGCCAGCCCCTGGTTGCGGCCTTTCTGCTGTTTGCGATATTTGGTTCGCTTTGGCTGACGCACGGTACTGAACCCCTTAAGCCTTGGTCTTTTCGCCGGCGTGTTCCGTCACCGGCCCATCGCCATGGAAAACTTCACCTTTGAAAATCCATACCTTGACGCCGATCACGCCATAGGTCGTATGTGCCTCGGCGAGGGCATAGTCGATGTCCGCACGCAGCGTGTGCAACGGAACCCGACCCTCCCGATACCACTCGGTGCGGGCAATCTCGGCGCCGTTCAAACGACCGGCAACCTGGATCTTGATGCCCTGCGATCCCAGGCGCATTGCGTTACCCACCGCACGTTTCATTGCGCGGCGGAACATAATACGCTTTTCTAGCTGTTGCGCCACACTTTCCGCAACCAACTGCGCATCCAGCTCGGGCTTGCGGATCTCTTCGACATTGATGCTGGCAGGCACCCCGACCAGGCGACTGAGTTCTGCACGCAGACGCTCGATGTCTTCACCCCGCTTCCCGATCACGATTCCGGGCCGGGCCGTGGTGACCGTGACCTGAACCGATCGTGCCGGACGGGAAATGCGGATCTGGCTGATTGATGCGTTGGCCAGGCGGCGGCGCAAAAAATCGCGGATCTGCAGATCCTGGTTGAGAAAATCGGCAAAATCACGCTTCTCGGCATACCATGTGGACGACCAGTCGCGCACGATGCCCAAGCGAATGCCGATGGGATTGACCTTCTGACCCATAGCCTGCGCTCCCGCTTACTGCTGATCGCCAACCAGCACAGTGATGTGACTGGTCCGCTTGTGAATCTTTGTTCCCCGACCGCGAGCACGGGCATGGAAACGTTTCATGGTCGGGCCTTCGTCGACCCAGACCGCGGCAACGCGCAACTCATCGACATCGGCGCCTTCGTTATGCTCCGCATTGGCAATCGCCGACTCCAGGACCTTGCGCAGCAAGTCCGCGCCACGCTTGGGGCTGAACGCCAACACCTGCAGGGCCCGGTCAACCGGCAGTCCGCGGATTTGATCGGCCACCAAACGGGCCTTCTGGGCCGAGATATGGATGTATTTCAACTTTGCTGAGACTTGCATGGTCAAATCCCTATCCTTACCGCGCCTTCCGGTCAGCAACGTGACCTTTATAGGTGCGGGTGGGCGAAAATTCGCCCAGCTTGTGGCCCACCATATTCTCTGACACCAGGATGGGAACGTGCTGCCGGCCGTTATGCACAGCGATGGTCAGGCCCACCATCTCCGGAATCACCATTGAACGCCGAGACCAGGTCTTGATGGGGCGCTTGGTTCGAGACCCCTGGGTCTCCAGCACTTTCTTCACCAAGTGGTGGTCTATGAAAGGGCCCTTACGAATGGAACGCGGCATATCGAACTCTCTTACTTGGCACTGCGTCGACGAACGATCATCTTGTCGGTGCGCTTGTTGCTTCGTGTCTTGTAGCCCTTGGTGGGCACACCCCATGGTGTAACCGGATGCCGACCACCGGACGTACGGCCTTCACCACCGCCGTGAGGATGGTCAACCGGATTCATTGCAACGCCACGAACGGTGGGACGAATACCACGCCAGCGCTTGGCACCGGCCTTACCGAGGGAACGCAGATTGTGCTCCGCGTTACCGACCTCTCCGACGGTCGCCCGACATTCCAGATGAATCCGCCGCATCTCACCGGAACGCAGCCGCAAGGTGGCAAAACCGCCTTCCCGAGCAACGATCTGCGCATAGGCGCCAGCGCTGCGGGCAAATTGAGCGCCCTTGCCTGGCTTGATTTCGATGGCGTGCACACTCGTTCCCAGCGGGATATTGCGCAACGGCAGCGTATTGCCCGGCTTGATCGGGGCCGACACGCCGGACTGAAGATTCGCCCCGACCTGCACCCCCTTGGGCGCGAGAATATAGCGTCGCTCGCCATCGGCATAACACACCAAGGCGATATGGGCCGTGCGGTTCGGATCATATTCCAAGCGCTCGACCACAGCCGGAATGCCATCTTTTTCACGGCGAAAATCAATCAAGCGGTAGCGCTGCTTGTGGCCACCACCTTGATGACGAACCGTGATGCGCCCCACATTATTGCGCCCGCCTCGGGTTGACTGCCGCTCCACCAGCGGCTCATAGGGGCCGCCTTTGTGCAGATCAGGGGTCTGTACCCGGACCACAAATCGCCGACCGGGCGAGGTGGGTTTGGACTTAACCAGTGCCATGATCGATCTCGCTGTTAACTGCGCGTTCGTTGCGCTATTAAGGATTCACGGCCAATTCAATACGACTGTCTTCAGACAGTCGTACATAGGCCTTGCGGGTGCCGTTGCGCTTGCCGTGGAAACGGCCATGACGCTTGATCTTCCCCTTCAGGTTGACCACGTTCACCGCCAGCACCTGCACGCCGAAGAGAGACTCAACCGCCGCCTTGATCTCACCCTTGGTGGCATCACGGCAGACCTTGAATACGGCCTGGTTACCCTGATCAGCCAAACGGGTGGACTTCTCGGTCACCACAGGCTCAAGCAGAACCTGCAAAATGCGCTCTTGATTCATTGCAGCCACCCTTCCAGGGTCGCCAGTGCGCCCCGCTCGATCAGAACGTGTTCGGCGCCCACCAGGGCCACCGGATTTACGCGCCCAGCCTCGCAAATCTGAACACGGTAGAGATTGCGGGCCGCCAGGATGAGGCTGTCAGAGACAGATTCCACCACCAGCAAAACACGTGCAGTCGGGGCGATGTTCCATTGGGCCAGCTGCTCAACCAGAGCGCGTGTACGCGGCTCGGTCACGGCAATGCGCTCAGCCACCTGCAAACGATCCTGACGCACCAGCTCGCTCAGAATGGCGCGCAATGCGCCGCGATACATCTTGCGGTTGACCTTTTGCTCATAATCCTGCGGTCGCGCGGCGAACGTTACGCCACCATGGCGCCAAAGCGGACTGCGAATCGTACCTGCACGTGCACGGCCACTACCCTTTTGCTTCCAGGGCTTGGCGCCACCGCCACTGACGTCGGAGCGGCTCTTCTGCGCCCGGGTTCCGGCACGGCCGCCGGCCAGATACGCAGTGACGATCTGATGCACGAGGGTTTCGTTGAACGGTGCCCCAAAGGCCACGTCCGAAACCACGGCTTGCGTGCCGCCATCCACTGATTTCAGTTCCATCACTTATTCCTTCCCGCGCTGAACAGCGGCCAGATGGACCAGCACATCGCCGCCCTTGCAGCCAGGGATCGCGCCCTTGACCAGCAGCAAATTGCGATCAACATCAACCTGAATCACACGCAAATTGCGCGCAGTCGTTCGCACATTACCCATGTGACCGGCCATCTTCTTACCTGGGAACACACGGCCCGGCGTTTGGCGCTGACCAATGGAACCTGGCGCTCGGTGGGAGCGAGAGTTGCCGTGGGTCGCATCCTGCATGGAAAAGTGATAGCGCTTGATGGGGCCCTGAAACCCTTTTCCGATGCTGGTTCCCGTGACATCGACCATTTGCCCGATCGCAAACTGATCGACCTTGATCTCACCGCCCACTTCATGGCGGGATGCGGCATCGGGGCCGTCCAGACGGAACTCCCAGAGTCCGCGTCCGGCTGCAACGCCAGCCTTGGCGAAATGCCCGGCCTGGGGTTTCTTGACCCGAATCGGACGGCGTTCACCCGTAGTGACTTGCACCGCGCAGTACCCATCCACATCCAAGGTGCGGACCTGGGTCACGCGATTCGGCTCCACCTCAATTACGCTGACCGGAATCGACACCCCTTCCGGGGTAAAGATCCGCGTCATGCCGAGCTTGCGCCCCACCACTCCGATCGCCATGTTTTCACCTTAAAACAACATTTATCTGAAAAGAACTGCGCCTGCTCAACCTGCTCCGGACCTGAACCTACCGCCAAGCCCACCGATTGAGACCGGACTCAATACAACTTCAGTTGAACATGAACGCCGGCAGCCAGATCAAGCTTCATCAGGGCATCCACCGTTTTTTCGGTTGGATCGATGATTTCCATCACCCGCTTATGGGTGCGAATCTCATACTGATCGCGCGCGTCCTTGTTGACGTGCGGCGACACCAGAACCGTAAAGCGTTCCTTGTCGGTGGGCAGAGGGATCGGCCCCTTTACCTGAGCACCTGTGCGCTTGGCGGTATCCACGATCTCGCGCGCCGACTTGTCGACCAAGCGGTGGTCAAAACCCTTCAAACGGATGCGAATGCGCTGCTGATTGGCCATGACTTACTTCAGCACCTTGGAGACGACGCCGGCGCCGACGGTACGGCCGCCTTCGCGAATCGCGAAGCGCAGGCCCTCTTCCATGGCGATCGGATTGATCAACTGCACCACCACCTTGATGTTGTCGCCCGGCATCACCATCTCGACGCCTTCCGGCAACTCCACCGCACCCGTCACGTCCGTCGTGCGGAAATAAAACTGCGGCCGATAACCATTGAAGAACGGCGTGTGACGCCCGCCCTCCTCCTTGCTCAGCACATACACTTCGGCTTCGAACTGGGTGTGCGGCTTGATCGAACCGGGCTTGCACAGCACCTGGCCACGCTCGACATCATCACGCTTGGTGCCCCGCACCAGCACGCCGACATTGTCCCCGGCCTGACCCTGGTCCAGCAGCTTGCGGAACATCTCGACACCCGTGACCGTGGTCTTCTGGGTGTCGCGAATGCCGACAATCTCGACTTCATCGCCAACCTTGACAATGCCGCGCTCGATGCGACCGGTCACCACGGTGCCGCGACCGGAAATCGAGAACACGTCCTCGATCGGCATGAGGAAGGCGCCATCGACCGGACGCTCGGGCGTGGGGATGTAGTCGTCCATGGCGGCCACCAGCTTCAACACAGCCGGTACACCAATCTCGCTCTGGTCCCCTTCCAGGGCCTTCAGCGCACTGCCCACGATAATGGGGGTGTCATCGCCAGGGAACTGGTAGAGCGACAGCAGTTCGCGCACTTCCATCTCGACCAGCTCCAGCAACTCGGCGTCGTCCACCATGTCGGCCTTGTTCAGGAACACGACAATATAGGGAACACCCACTTGGCGCGCCAGCAGGATGTGCTCGCGGGTCTGCGGCATGGGACCGTCGGCCGCAGAACACACCAGAATGGCACCATCCATCTGCGCCGCACCCGTGATCATGTTCTTCACATAATCCGCGTGACCCGGACAGTCCACATGGGCATAGTGACGATGGTCCGACTCATACTCCACATGCGCCGTCGCAATCGTAATCCCGCGCGCACGCTCCTCAGGCGCATTGTCAATCTGGTCGTAAGCCTTGAACTCACCACCAAACTTCTCCGCCAACACCTTCGTCAGCGCCGCCGTCAACGTCGTCTTCCCATGGTCCACATGACCAATCGTCCCCACATTCACATGCGGCTTCGTACGCTCAAACTTGCTCTTGGCCA
>Ga0209867_1000090_pt1 | contig 26419 bp, 45 predicted proteins | sample GWRWmT4_4Nov14_FD_187197 | JGI IMG/M metagenome (GOLD analysis project Ga0209867, IMG submission 187197) | Sand microcosm microbial communities from a hyporheic zone in Columbia River, Washington, USA - GW-RW T4_4-Nov-14 (SPAdes) (version 2) | ecosystem: Engineered > Artificial ecosystem > Sand...
CTACTGCATCTTCGTGGTGCGCCCATGCGTAATAAAGACGGTCAATCTTTTCCGAACGTAACGCCAGGCACTGTTCCAATTCAGATTGCGCCAGGTCTTGCGACTCTGGAGTGAGAAGAGGCAGAGACCTTTCGATAGCAGCATAGTGCTCATACAGCTTTAGGACATTTAGCTTGGCAAGATTTGCTTGTGTCAGTTGCGTGGTTGTCATTGTTGTGTTGGGTTAGTAGTTGTTTGGCTACAGAATAAACTGAGTCTAGTTCGTCAGGATCTAAACGAACCTGTCCTAGTCCTGGAGCATCAGGAGCTTGGGTAAGTACTACATAGTAGCCACCGCCCTCATCATCGATAGATACTTCAGTGGCAAACTCATGAAACCATGGTTCTCCTTCTGGGTGAACCATAATTGATTTAATTGTTTGTACGTATTTCATGTGGTCTTCCATACTTTGTTTACTGCATAGGCCAGCAATGCTGCGCATGCCGCCCATGCAAGCTCAGTAAGAACTTCAATAACTTTTGGTGCAATAACCGTGGCAAAGAATTCAAACATGACGTGTGTTGTTGTGTGATGTTGGGTAGTTTTACGTCATACCCAGGACGTTGTGTTATTCTTTTAGTTCATCATATTGATCGTCTGGCATTGCTTGGTTCAAGATAAATGTGTTTATTAGCTTTTCTAGTTTTTGAACCTCAGTAAACACTGCAGCGGTTGTTGGGTAAGTACTTGATGAATAACTACGTGCTTCAAGTGCTTCAGGGTCTTCTTGTTTTTGTTTTATGCGACATGCATCGTCTGTTGCGTAGCCAATTTCCTGGTACAAATCCCAGAACAATTTAGGTTCCATGCCCATAGCCGACTGTGCTCCTTTTATTTTGTAGTCAAACGCAACACGTTCTACAATTTGCAATGCTTTACAAGCAAACTCTGCATTCTCTTCAAAGATAGCAAGGTACTCTTCTTCTGGTAGTCCGTGAGTGTCAAGTGTCATTGTTAGTAAGTCCAAGGTTTTTAAATGAAGCATGAAGGGCATCCATAATAAATTTTTCTTGCCCTTCTTTACCTAAGCTATTCCAGTAATTAAGATCAGGATCTGTTTCATCCCATTCAATTTGAATGGTAGCAGATCCGTCTTCTTCATCAATAACTTCAATGTGTAACTTGTATACCCAACTAGCTGGGTCAAAGGTATTAGTCATTTCTTTTTAAGAGCTGAGGATAGTTGAGGTAGTGAAGTCAAGGGGAAGGGTACATACCCAGCCTCAAGCATGTTAAAGAATAAATCCCATGCATGTTCTTCAGTAAAGACCTCGTTTGATTTGTAGGTACGCCAGTGGCTGATGGGTGCCATAGATCCTGAGTTGGTATGCAATAGAACAAAGCGCCCCTTACTGCTGTGGTCCTCAGGTGGGGCGTAGGCCCATGCTACACACTTTACCGCAGCGCCGCCACGTATCTCTGTCCTAACCCTGGACCGCTCAGACAGAAGTGCTCTGTACTTGTGCAGCCATGTCATATGGATACATGTTGGCTTGTACCCAGGGATCTCCCGTTGGAAATCAACCAAATTATTTAGCTGTCTCTTGAACGATCCGCACGAGCAATACGACGCATATTCTTTTGGCTTATCATTCTCAACTTGCGACTCAGTGTCATCACCTGGAGAATCATTAAGAGCAGAACCGAGTTCAATTGATTGCATATGACGGAAGCCTTCAGGGGCAATGAGATGGCCAATGTCCGTATGGTCTGATTGTAAAAGCGCTTCGATCTTTGTTTGATCATTGATATGGATGAACTTATCAGCCCACGACGCTTGTAGTTTTGCATTAGCACTGATGTGTCCAAGGGCGTGACCATATGTCCACCCCTTGAATAGGATGTATGCGTTGTTGTGCCAAATGGATGGTCCACGGTAGTTAGGTCCAAGGTAAGAAAAGAAATGCTTAAGGCGTTGCGTGAATTCCTGGTAGGCAGTAACAACTATTTCCCGTGGGTAAGTTTGCTGACTACCATCAGTACGAACCACAACCACAAGATTATCTCGCAGAGTAATGCCGGCGATTTCCGTATCGTCAAAATCTTTGATAGCACGACATAGATTACTGCGATTGTAAATTGAAGTCTGCGCTGCATTAAGTTCAAGCAGTTGTGTAGACATGATTGTTTTAGGTAGAATGAGTTGGTTGCTTAAGACCAATGGAAGAATCCAGTGGTGTGTTTGATGGTATGGAGCTAGCTCCAAGCATTAATGATTTGTTCTGGAAAGAAAAAACTCAACGCATGATTAACGAATGTAACTCCGTAAGTCAACTGCGAGAAATTGCAATCTTGTTGTTGACAGTTGCAACACAAAGACAGGGTGTCATATGTGGACTAATGAAGAAAATACTCCTGGAAACAAAGGGCCAAGCTTGACGCCTGGCCCAATGCTTACCTCAGAGTCTTAACTCAAAGAGAGAAGTCCTCACCTGTGGTTTCATCACGAGCAGGCAATGCTTTCACATCAACTGCTTCGCCACGATTAGCAGGAAGGATTTCCACACCAGGCTTGATGCCATAGGCACCACCTAACTTCTCAGCATCTTGCCGTGAATGCTGGTTGATGTAGTCATTGAACATCTCTTGATACTTCCAGGTAGAAGCACGATCCTCATCTGGAATCGACATGCGACTCAGTGATTCGACAGCGGTTTGTTGGTCGCTGTAATCAGGGATGTCAAAAGATTCAATTGCGCAGATCTCAACGTTGTTGGCGCCACGCATTTCGTTGGCAAGTACCGGAGCAAAAACGGTAGTGGCATAAAACTTTTCGTTGAATGCAAGAGGGATCTCAGAGTCCAGTGCCTTGCTTAGGCACTTAGACATTTCCTTTTCATACAGCTTTACTTTCTCTGATACATCAGTACCATTCAATCCCTTCAAGGTAAGTACCATTGGGATCTTGTGGGCACGTGCATTGTCTTCAGTAAGGATGTATACCAAGTACTTTGTACGTACACTGTACTTACGTTTGTACATCTCGCCTTTACTGTTGGCAAGATCAGCGGCTAGCTTGTCTGCATCCCAGAGTTCTTTAACCTCAGGGCTGTCAAACGTACCAATCGTCTGCCTCATCCCTGTGGTTTCCTCAACCATAAGTGGGGAACGCAGAAGGATTTGCAGACGAGGCACAGTGAAATTGAGTCCTTCCTCCACTGAAGTATTGGGAGCCATACCAAAAGTTTGCTTGTAGTTCCAGAGAACTGAACCCTTAGCAAATTGATTTTCAGTGGCGCTCCATCCGCAAGTGTCAAGGTCTGAGTTCCGCACGAACCAACCTCGTGTCTTGGACTTGTTGAGGGGTTGGATGGTGACAAGATTCTGGTAGCCAGAAATAAATTCTTTAGATTGAAAAGCAAGGAATGAATCCAGGCCACGGGTAGCCAAAGAGGAAGTTTTCTTTACAGCCATTTTCGTAGATGTTTTAAAGGTTTGTTCAGGGGTTTTTGTTTCGGCTTCGATCTTATCGATCCAAGCTTCACTCATCATATCAACCGGAGTGGTTGTCATAATTGAATCAGAGATGGGTAGTAGGTAGTTTTACGTCTTGCCTAGGACGTGATGATTTAGTTAATCAAGTTAAAAGGGTCAGCTCCTAACTTAATAATTGGATCTTGCATGCCCAGCTCAGTAGCTTTTTCAAGATGAGCTTTATATGAGGTGTGTTCTTCTACTGCATTTTCCATAGCGTCATAGATGTTTACATCCATAAAGCCACAGCCGCGCATGAAAGAAATAAACTCATCTACGATTTCTTGACAACCATCAGCTTTTACTTCAAGAGTAATAGTTGAATTGTTGTCAGTTTTTTCAAACTTAAACTGATTAAACGTTGTCATCATTATCCTCTTGTGTGAATGCTTGTAACATAAACATATCAGCTATAACAAAAGAAAAGTTTAACACCTTTTCTATTTCATCAACTATGTCTTTGTCATTCTTTTCTGCTGCAACTGCAGCGTCAAGAAATAGTCCATAGTTTTCAAAAAAGAAATCATATGCTATTGCTATACGCAATAACTGTGGGTCTTCTGAATCAATTTTAAATTCAAGCATAGGTTTAAATCAGAATGGTTCGTGAGTTAACTCAGGTGCTGGACCGTACTGACCAGGAAGATCAGGCAGGCTACCACCAGAGGTCTTGGTCCAAGCGTCTGATTCGTCTTCAGCACTCTTCCCGCCCCATAGTGTAGCAACATCTCCTGTGGATGCAACCGTTGTCTGCGGCTGGATTGCCCTGGACCCATCGTTGCCTTTAGGTGCCAAGGTCATGCTCACCAATTGGATCTTGGTGGCTGTGCGCTTCTCTTTAGTTGTTGCATCATTCCAGGAATCAGTGGTCAGCTTACCTTGGATGGTAAGCCCCACACCTTTACGCGTGAAGTTAACTAGAAGTTCAGCGTTATTTAACTTGTCTTGTTCAGTGTTAATTGCGTAGAAGTTAAATAGATCTGCTTGGTTTCTTCCAGTGCTAACTGAAAGAGTTTGATTACAAATCATTAGGCCATCGGCCGTTGTTTTAAAAGCACGTGCGTCTTCGTGATCGATGTCTTTAACGCAACGTCCACTGAGGATAACGGTGTTAAGGATCGGGAATGATTCATCCACCGTTGCAATGATTCCTCCATGCAAAGAATACGTACGGGACTCCAGATCGAAACGTAGCTTGGCGCCGTGAATGTAGATCTGTGCTCCCTTGGTTGTACGAGCGAAACGCTCTGCAGCTTTTCCATAGACATTAAGTTCGATTGGAGTTGGAGCTTTATTCCCAACGGGAGGCAACAATACTGCACAACGCATAGCGTAGTTAGTAGCACTGATAGCAACTTCGCGAGGGACTTCGGTTGTTTGGGCGCAGACAAATGTTTGATTCATGAAATCAAAAGGGTAGTGTTAAAGCAGTTTAACGTCATACTTGGGACGGGCCACTAGTGGGTTTGATCCCAGCTGTAGCCTACATGAGCATCCCCTTCAATAGGACATTGGAAGTTAAAGAATTGTTGCGATGCGGGAAAGGATTCTAATGCAATAGCTGTCAGGGTATCAACCATAGCTGGTGGACAAGACACCTGGACTTCGTCATGAATCATAGCGTTTTGCTGCCAATCGTGCCCATAAAAATAACCAAGGTCATACATTTTGTTGTGCAGTTCAATAACAACTTGTTTCATGATGAGTGCACCTGATGATTGCAATAGTACATTCAATCCTTTGAAATCAGATCTACAGAAGAGTGGTCTACCATCCAAACCAACAAGATAGCCACGAGCTGCAATGTTATTGGCAATTCTATTCTTGAGTTCTTTCAATGCAGGTATGCCTTTCATGAATGAATTGATTGCGGTACTTCCTAGTTCACGCAGAACTAATTCATTCTTTTCATTCGGATCAATAATTGTTCCTGCCTTGAGTGCACCACATCCATACAACAACCCATACAGCAAACGCTTTGCTATGTCCCTGGTAGGCACACCAAACATTTCCTGGTTATATGTATGAATGTCAATTGATTCATCTGTTACTACACGTGCATACTCACCGCCATCCCAGTAAGCAAGATAACCAGCAAGGCAACGTAGCTCCAAAGCCTTGGCATCTACACCAATCAAAGTCCAGCCATCAGGTGCATGAAATAATCCACGGCATTCTTTACCATACTCTGAGTAACCAGCAGGTACTTGTCCCATGTTTGGGTTACGGTGTGCACATCTACCAGTAATACAACCATTAGTTACCACATCACCGTGCATGCATCCGGTCTCATTATTAACTAACTTGAGCCATGCGTTATTACCATCAGCAATCTGACCAAGTCTTTTCTTGATTAACATGTACTCAGCCAAGGGCTTGGCTTCTGGGTATGGCAAAGCACTAAGCACATCATCATCTACGCTTGGGTTGCCTTTCTCTGTTGACTTCTCTGGTACCCACCCATATTTAGTTTGTAAGCGATCTACAATTTGTTGACGTGATCCAGGATTAAACTCTTCATGCATGACTTTAGTAAACGGTTGGCCCTTGACATAACCACGACTTGCATTGTTTACCTTAGGAATAAATACTGTCTCAATCTTTTTAGGTGGGAATAGTTCCTTTAGGTGAGCTTCGAGCGTTGCTTGCTTTGTTCTGAGATCATCCACCAGATCAAGACATGCATCCACATCAAAAGGAAAACCTGACCTAATTTGTTTTTCAATTGCCAAAGCAAAATCATGTTCCAGTTTGAGCGCCGTCTCAGAACATGTCTGTTTCTGTGTATGCTCAAATAGTTTGGTAGTGACATTAACATCTTGGATGCAGTATGCCAACATCTCTTCGCTGTATTCTTTAAAGTCTTTAAAGTTGATCTTGTAATCTGATAGGCGATAACCCCATGCTTTGAGTGATGCTGAACCACGCAGCTTCGGTGGAACCTGCGTATATTGTTCTGTGTCCATGTCATAGAGTTTTTCCTTAGGCCAGATGAGTCGTGTTGTAATGAGTGTGTCAATAATACGAGCAGCTGCAAACGTATAGAACGGATACAGCTTACGTATCACAGGGATGTCATAGAACAAAATATTTTGTCCTATTAGAACATGAGCGGTAGCCAGATGCTCAAGACCAGCAGCAATGCTGTCAGGCCCGTAAGTAAAAGTCTGGTCTCTGTTGAGATCATGTAAGACCAGACAGTGAATCGTTGTAACTTCATCGTACAATCCGTCAGTCTCTAAATCAAAAACGTACCATCTTTTAGTGCCGGAATCGTCCTTCATCGGAAACGACGAGGTCTTTACTGGCGAGGTCATGGTCATTAGCTTGGATCCAGCGAAGAATATTTAACGCACCGCTTTGGTAAGGATGGTTAAACACGTGTGATAAATCTGAATCCGATTCTACAGGAATCAATTGGAATGACATGGTTTCTTTATCTGCAGTGATGCAGTAATTAACATTGTCTTCAACTGTGGAAATAACGTAGGGCATAACAATGTGGAAGATCATGTAAATACTACAGACCTTCCACACAAATGCAAGGGTTATGCAGCAACTTTTACTTTGTTGTAACCAGTCCACATACCATCTTTCTTGCGTTGGGTTAACGCTTGAGATGCAAGGGATCCTGCCCGTTGGGGACTATGAACCAGCAATGCAAATGGTTTGTCACCAAAGCAATGCTCATCGTCATGGTCAATCTCTAGGCCTAGCTTAGCTGCTTGCTCTTCTGTGTACACAACGTAAGCAACACGCTTGAAGGTATCCAGATTACCTGGGATCATGGCATCAAGAGTGCCACCCACTGATGCAGTGAGGTAGAAGTTTGATGGGATGTCTTGCTTAAGATTTAACCACATGCCTAGCGACTTGGTGTAAGCATAGAACTTACGGTTGCTGTGGTTACGTGCAGCATTAAGCCAAGCTCGCATGTACAACTCAGTCCAGAAGTCACCGGACTCATGGATCCTACACAGATCAAGAACTGGTTGTATTGCGATAGATAGTTCAATCAATCCAGTTAGTGCATCGATCTGGTTGTCAGATGTATACATTACTTCCTTGAGTAAGTTCCAGTTATACCAACGAGCCTCGCGTACGTTAGGCCTGGTCTCTGACATTGCTGCAAAGCAACGGTACTCATCTGCAATAGTCCCATTGAACTGTGGTAGGTCAAGGATCTTACCTGTGGTACGGTCAGCAAAGGTCTTGCATACACCAGCGCATGGACAGGTGTAGCCTGCTGGGATGCTAAAGATCAAACGCTTGCCAAGCTTGGCGTTGCCGGTAGAGAATTTAAGAAGATTCATTTGAGGTGAGTTGATTGAGTGACAAGTGGTTTAACGTCATACTCAGGACGAAATCTTTAGTCTTCTTTTAATACAAGATATATTTCACGATATGTTTTGCCTGCTTGTATAAGTTGTATTGATGAAGGCGATACAGGATAAAGACGAGCCAGCTCTCTACTGCTAAGAGGTGACATTATGATCTCGGCCACCTCCATATTAGTTAACTTACGATTAACTTGTTGCGCCTTGTAACCTGTATTGGGCAGTCCTGGTCTTGGCTTAGCTGCACCCGATTGGTTTACTGTCCAGCGATGTGAACAGTTATTACATGCGTACCGCCTATAGCGTGTACCATTTAAACGAAGTCGAGACTCAATAATGCGAGCGTCAAACTTTTCACAGGTAGCGCAGTGCATAGTTAATCTCTTGCGTTGAAGTAATCAGTAGTTACCGCTGTCAGATCTTTCTCTAAACAGATGCGGCATTGTGCATGGGTGACTGGTGTCTGAGCGCCATCCCACATGATCTTGAGGTAAGGCACCGAGGCTTTACCCTTGTTGCTTTGGTACACAGTATCAAGTACTGTGCCATACCGTTGAGCAGTGTACGGTTTAATACGTTCAATTGTTGCAGCAGTCTTTGCATAGATAGCGCGAGGCTTTGGTTTTTCAGCGACACGATCACCGATTTGAAACTTAGGAATAGATTGTTTCTTAGACATTTTTAAAAGTTTTGTAGTTGACAATTTTGCAAATAGTCGAACGATGCATTTTTAGTTTCAGTGCAATCTGACCATTGCTGTAACCTTTTTGATGCAAGCCTCGAATAGTGTTCACCTGGAAAGGAGTTAACTTAGAGTTAAAGTGTGCAGTTCTTGCTGTAAAACTGGACTTCAATGGAATAGTTTTTGCAATTTCATATCGCTCGACTGTTCGAAATTTTTCACCACAATCAAGACAGCGACAATAACGTTTAGTTACAAGATTATTTTTTTGATCTGTGCAAGTAACACGAGTGTTGTTTGAGTTGCAGTTTCTACAGTTCAATTGAGGGCCTCCAGGGCGCGGCGGATACAGTTAAAGCGATTATCTCCCACAGGAAAGGGTTGACTGGTGTAGATCTCATGAAGATCTGCCAGCGCCTGCTCCTTCAAGCTCGGCGGCTTGGGACGGCGGGCGGCGCGGAGTTCGGTAGCAAAGCCGTGGAAGTCTTCGTGCTGCATGTACTCACAACACCCCTCCAGCTCCTGGTCGGCGCCCCATTGGGCGGCCATAGCGAATACGGCTTGGTTAGAGCGAGACGAAAGCATGTCTGCCCACTGCTGCACCAGCTCAGGCGGTGGGGTGATGGGGTGTTGTTGGTTAATCATTGTTAGTAGGCTCAGTAATTTTGTTTAGTTGGAGAGAGTCAAGTGAATACAAAGTTTGTTCTTCACCAATGATCTTGAATGAATCAACAATTAGATCTTTGTTCCTGTCGGATGATGCATAGTAATCATCAAGGATTTCTTGAGCGCGAACATCACCACCTGGATCACCAGTAAGACGTTCAAGTATTGTGGTTGTCATAGCATCTACTAAGTCTGTGACTAAGCGATCCTTAACAACAGACCACGTCCACTCTGGTATTCGATAAACAACATCATCAACAAGATCAAGGTTGATTCCAGTGTTTGGATTTTGTGGTTGCATTGTGTAAGTAAAAGCCCCTTGCTGTTACACAAGGGGATGAAGGGCTTCGGCTAGGAGCTTAGGCTGCTTTTGCCTCAGTGTCAACGATGTTATCCATGAGGCCAGCCTCACGCAAGCGGTCGAGCATTGTGCACATGATGTTGGCATGCTCATGTGTTTGTTGCATGAATGCCTGTGCCCGCTCTGCAGTCATGGTATGTACGCACCCATTAGGTTCGACATACTTCCATGAGCCATCCGGTTGTGGCTGCCCCTGGAGGGCGAGCTGCTCTGAGTTACGCACGTAGCGCATCTCAAGGTTGTGATAGTCCTGCAACCCATCGGCTGCAGTCCAGGTAGCACCGATGTTGTAACGGCGCTCATCATCTGAATATGCGTGGAAGTTAGGGATGAGATGCTTGAAAGCAGCAAGGAATGTCATGGTGTTAGTTAAAGGTAACTTGTAGTTGGTTGGTAGAGATGATCGGGATCGAACCGATACGACCAAAGGTCAACGCATTTTAAGTGCGTAGCGTCTACCTATTCCGCCACATCTCCACTGCTTGGACTTACATCTACATCGACTGATGTAGAACGCCAAGTGTGATCATTAGGTAATGGCTCTGTACCATAACTCCACGTATCAAAGTCATCTTCATTACGTGGGTCTTCTATCAATACATAGTGTGGTGAGTTGTCATGCATGTACTCTCCTAGGTTTGCCATTGCCATGGCTAGGAGTTGTTCGTCGGTGTGTTCAGTCATAGGTGGGTACCGGTCCTACTTACGAGGATAGGACCGGCAAGCTGTGCGAGCTAGGCAGATGCTAGCACTTCCTCTCGTTGTTGCAACGCTTGTCCAAATACTTTTGTATAGGACTCATGTTCCTCCTCCGACAGCCTGGCATTTGATATACCAGCGATCTGGTCAACGGTCATCATGCCCATACTCACCTTGAGTTGAACGGTGAACTGTGGTCTGTTATCGATTGTGCATAGGACAATGAAGTGTTGTTTCTTACGTACACCTTCTGCATAACCTGTGGCATTACCAACGCAATTGCGTACGGCTTGACCCCAGGCTGCAAGCTGGTGAGTGTCAATAGGTTGAATAAATGCCCACTGCTGGTTATTGTGTTGCACCTTAACTGGTGCAGGGAATAGATCTTGTGGTAACCTTTCGTTTACATTAGATATCTTCCATGCCTCTGCTTGCACATAGTCATGGAACTCAGTGATGCGCCAGCGTTTTGGTGGCGCTAGTTCCCCTTTGTCTTTGAGGATTGTTTCAACCATTGACAATGTATCTTCTAGTTCTTTAAAAGGATATTGATATATTCCAATTCTGTTTGTGAAATAATAAGTATGAGTGTGGTCTTTCTTTGTCTCGTAGAATTTATTTACTAGTGCAAAGAATGAAGCGACAGGCATATGTTTGACTAGCCACGGATAAGTATAGTCTTTACTGTAGCCAGAGTAATAACTAACACTGAGTAAAACATCAAGATTTGTTTGATAGTAATCAAGAGGACATGTATCTCCCCAGATATTATGTACGGTTTTAATCTGCTTACACAGATGAAAGATCATAAGCCATGGCTGTGTAATTGATGTCTTTGTATCAGTATCTGGATTGTTAAATGCTTCTATAGATTCATTGCATTTGTTTTGGATCCACTTACGGAAGTATGGTGTATTTAATATGTGCAAGATACTTTTATAACCATAGAGATCTTCACCAAACAAGTTGTATGAACTGTGTACATCTTGGCTATTGATAAAGCTAAAGATAATATCAACAGAAGGCAACCACTTAGATTTGTTTATGTCTTTCCAATATTCAATATGGAAATCACGTGTAAATGACTCTGCAATACATGTGGTTTTGATGCGTTCAAATATATTTCTAGAGTCTTTCCATTGAGGTATAGACATTTCGATTTGTTTCTCAAGACGATCAATAGGCTCATACATACGTTGTGATTTTTGTGCGTATCTGTGCATCCTTGGTATATTCCAATTGCGTGTATCTTTTCCATTGATGATATCTTGCTTAGTTACTTGTTGTGTATAAGTAACAAACGTAGATCTGCCAGATGGTTTGGATACACAATCATCTGTTGCAGCACGTAAACCATGCGGTAACATCTTGCGTGTATTATCTGTATCTTTATATGCGTAGGTATAGCCATAGATATAGTCAGTTTCTTTGTCAGTAGGTGGCAGCCAAGCTGCATACCATACTTGTTCGTAGTGATACAAAACGGCGTGGGTTATTGTGCCCCTTGGTGATATTTTAGTAAACTCACGGTATCGGCCAGGGGCTGGCTCTTGGTTGATTGAATCAACTGCATTTTGCAATGCAGTTGCACTAATGATTTCATTAGGAATGAGATCAACAGGATTACCCAGTGGGTATTTAGATTTCTTGGTCGTTGATTGTTTTTGCGTACGTGCCAAAGCCTTGAGCTGTGGATCGTACGCAACTAGCTCAGCTTGTAGATTGGTAGGTAGTTGGAATTGCATGGTGAGTTCGTAGTGAGTTGGTGGTGCCAGCAGTTTAGCGTCATGCTGAGGACGTTGGGTTAGATGCGCATTAACTCTTCACCTTCTTCGTCGGTGAATATGATGGCATCATTGTAATCATCCATGTACTCTTGGAGAGTCATGGTCTTAGTCGGTGTGAACACAGGCATTTGCTTGGCAAAGCCAAAGGCTGAGTAGACGGTACCCTTGGGGCCACGCACTACTACATACCATCGTTTGAATTCAAGTGAGAAGCCAATCATGTTAAGTCGTAATCAGAGAGGTCAATGAGTTCCCATTGGGGGTCAAGTTGATCAAGATAGCTGCAGAAGCTATCTTCATCAGTAGGGATTGATTCGCCATCAGCCAGTTCAAAAGATGTTGAACAAAAGCCTGGACCCCATTGATCAGGGTCGTCGCGAGTTGCTCTGCGTAGAAGACGCATGTCTTCCACAACTGCTGTAACTGTGACATGGTTGTTATCAATTGATGTGTCGTGAATAGATAGGACAGACATTAAGCAACCTCTTGTAGTTTACGTGTGAACTTGGTTGTTGGACCATACTTTTCTACTAGATCAGGGAAAGCTGTCAACAGCTTTTCCCGATTGGTAGGATCAGCAAAGCGCAAGGCTTGTGCAATGGATGATACAAAAGATCCGCCATTGGTATCCATGCAGATAATCATGGCGTGGAATTCAGTAGGTGTCATTGATTGTTTGTTGAGTTGAGGTTGAGTCTTTTAACGTCATACTCAGGACGTATCTTTAGATTATCTTAATGTTTCGTTTGCTTATGCCTGTGCCTGGCAAGGATATAGATCCATGTACGCCAGACTCACGTGCGTTGAGTGTCAGTTGGAAGGGGCCAAGCTGAAACGATTTAGTGTACGACTTGATACCATTCTCGGTGATGTTAACACCTGCGATAGTACGGTCAAAGTTAATGGGTGATTTCTTTGTCATGATAATGTTTTAATACATTGTATAAGAAAGTTTGTTACGCAAATAGATACCACAGATGCTAAAAACGCTTCAGGCCAATTCATTGTTTGTTATGTACAAAGGTGCGGATTTGTTTGGTTTGTTTGAAATCATCTTCATTCATTTGAGAATGAATGTATTCAACCATCTCATCATCACTGGACAACAAGCTAATGATTACGGTTGCACGGTGTTTGTCATGAGGTGTAATCACTTCATGTGGATGAGCAACAATCTTTGCAGTAAGTTGCCACATCTTTTCATAGCTATTAATTGCAGAGTTTGATTCCATTGTTACTTGAGGTCATTAGGTAGGAGTGCATTGGTGTCAGCTTCGTCCATGTTTGTCATCATGAATTTTTGTCCGTCGGGGCTGACAAAGCCACCGACGAAACCAACGCCGTACTTATCCGCAGATTCTTTCATCTTTGCTACGAGCTGCATTGCTTGCAGTCGTTGCTTGTCGATGGCATCTGGGATGCGTGGCTTAGGTGCGTCGTTAAGTGGTGACATGGTTGACATGAGATGTGTGGGTGAATGAGTTGGTAGTCTATCAGGGATGTCAAAGAAAGCAAGTAAGTCTTATGTGTATTACATGGGACTTACTTCTAAATCTAATAGTACTGGTGGTGGGTTGCCGGGGGGTGCAGGGGGGTGCTCTTGGTCTCATTAAGTATTTGTACTGAGTTAGTTAAGTTTGATTAAAGGTTAGACTTTGTGTGGTTCTCGAGACCTCACTGGCCAGTGATCTATTCTTCCCGTTGGGATTCCGTCGTTTAACAAAGGGTGCCTGGCCGCACCAGGCTTAGGTACTAATGCGTACCAACCCTCTGTTATTCGGATTATGAATAGATGGCAGTTATTGGAATTACAAGTATGTCACCTATGTAGTTCTTGGTGCTGTTGCCATGCAGCAGTATGCATTTCATCAGCAGTCATAGGTGGTTCACTGCCATAGCCAAGGTCTGCATCACTTGGTTCCCAATTGATTTCGTTCTCTAGTGCAGGGATGATCTCCTCCTCCAATAGGCTACGCATAGATGGAGTCAGATGCTCATCCATTTCGTAACGCTTAGATTCACGTGCAAGGATCTCGTTGAGTTCCTTGATGATGCGTAGGATGTTTGCGTGGTCAGACACGGGATACTCGGGGTAGGTTTGCATGGGATTGACGGTTGATCCTGGGACTTACACCACATTGATACGTGGTTGCCCAGGGTTTGTTAGATAATACCTAGGATAGATAGCCAGCTATCAGGATGATCAGGTTCTACTTCATCTCCTGCAGGAGTTGGGCAGACTGAGTCGAAGGTCCATTCTTCGATGTCCTCAAGGTCAGGTACGTCGTACCAGCCTGTGAGTTCGTCCCCTTCTTCTGACGAGTAGTTGCCACCGGTTGGAATCCAGTAGCAACGGAGGACGCCCTTCTTGTTCTTGTAGACGTTTCCTGTGCAGGGGATGGCACCTTTGGGTGCATCTTGGAAGTCAACGTCGGCTGGGTATTGTCGCATGCCTTCGTCTTCGGTAACGGGTTCGTAGCCAACGACTTCGGCAATGAGTAGTTGTTCAGGTAAGAGTGCCATAGTTCTGAGATGAGTTGGAATAGTAGGGTGAACAGTGTGTAGCAGATTGCTACAGCGATGAGTATTAGATCCTCATCTTGGGTTTGCAGGTTGTTAGCCATGGGTAGTGATTACATAACGTTCGTTGTAGTGATCACAGGCATTGCGTTCGGCATCAGAGATTTCATCGATGCCATCCCAATCGCTTTGCTCGGATTCACGCATTGCTTGTTCTTGTTCATATGCAATGTCTGCCAGTGCATCAAGCATGTCAGCATTGCGTTGTTCATCAATGAAGTCAGGAGTTGATTGCATGATTTGCGGAGGGTTGAATGTAGGTTTTGCGGAGCCTTTTATAGACATGCTCAGGTCTTGTAGTGAGTAGTATTGATTAACGTGTTAGTCGATTGCTGAAGTCATATCGATAACCTACGTTATCTTCTGGTTCTTTGTAGGTCATATACAAAGCAATCTGCCTTATAGGAGCAGGGCTTAAGTCATATGATTTACCAATTGCTTCGTATGTTTCACCTTGCTCTCTACGTTTGCGGATGATAGCTATCTGGTGGTCATTTAAAAAACCGCTGCACCTTCCGCGTTTGATTGGATCAACTTCGATAGGTGGTCGGCGTCTTACGCGACGTAAGACATGAGTGACAGAACACGGATTGCAATTGACAAGTCTTGCAATGATGTCATAGCAGTAGCCTTGACATCTTAGATTCCAAATACGATCTTTCTTGGTGATGGAGATACGATGTTTCATGTTGAGCTAAGGGTGAAGTTGGTAGCAGTTTATAGACATGTTTAGGTCTGGTCATGTATTGAATGATGTGCCAATACATGGGTAGTATTGGCTATTTCTCTAAGTCAACCAATACATCATCAATAAGTTGATCGATGTCTGGTTCAACTGTGTTGAATTGAAATTCATACCATACGGAAGTTAAACTTGCGTCAGATAGTTTGTAGTCAGTAAGTGGACAGGTTTCCATCCACTTGTAAAAGTTTTCACGTTCAGTCATTATCTGCAGGGGATAAAGTCAGTGGAAGTTAACAGCTTGGTGATAGGTACCACGCCTAGTTCGTTGTCGATGGTACCAAGTTCTTCAATGTCATAGTCGTCGGTTTGATTTTCGACAACTTCGCAGCCCAGCTCTTCGAGCTGGTCTACGTAATTATGCCATGTGTCTGCAGTGCCGTAGACGTGACAGTACCTACCACTGTCATCTGCAATGAGTGCTACGTAAGTCATTTGGTTTGGTGTTGGGTAGGCGTGGGTTTGATGTTGGTGATGTCAATGCCAACCATAGCTCCTGCAGTGATTGCTGCAATAGCTAGTACAAAAGTTGTCATGACGAATTTAGACAAGGGTGTTTCCTTGTATTCACCATAGCTATCTAGGTGGATGTAACGTCTGTTGCCGATGCGGATAACTTGTTTCATGTCAGTTGACTGCAAGAATGTACTTAACGCACACGTAACTTGGTACTACGTATGACTCAGGAATTTCATGGAGATAGTACCATTGATTCTTGTGGTCAAGTGATACGCAAGAGTTTTCGGTTACAAGTTGCAATGCTTTGGCGCCTGTGGTGCACCAAACCATATAGACATTTTGATCAAACAGCAAGTAATAATCTTGCTCTTTAATATCGAACTCTTTGAGTGCGTATTGAATTTGTTGGTGGTCAAGTGTAATTACCATAGATGTGAGTGGTGTAGATGTTGAGCAGGGGTGAACCCTGCAGAAAACCCTGGTGTTACTCAGGGTTAAGTGCAGAGATCAGTCTATTCAGGGTAATCAAAAGGATTAAAGTCAGCAGCAAGGCAGGTATCAAGTGCGGAAGCGTAAGCTGCGCAGAGCATGACATCCATTTCATAAGTCTCAACCTTTAACCATGCCGCATGAATACGGTGGTAACGGTTGAGTAATGCCGTCTGCTGAAGAGTTAACTGTTCCATGATCAGTCAATGATGTGTTCTTGTTCCCACTTGAGTAGTGACCGGTTGAGATCAACCTTCCTCTGAAGAATGGCAACAAATGGTACTAAGTCCTGGAATTGGACTAAACCATCTTGCCATTGATAGAAAATCTCTAGTGCTGCTTGGCGCACGTCTTCGAGTTCCTGGTCAATGACAGGTGACTCTCTGCGTGCAAGCAGGCGAGCTTTCTGGGTAAGTAGATGTTCAACACTTGCAGGAAACATGGTTCCTCGTTGGATTGAATTGAGGTGTGTGTCCACCCTTGCGGGTGGAGGGGGACTAGTACGTGTGTACTATTTAGATAGCGGTATGTTAGGCATGATGACATTAGCTAAACTAATGCGCATGCTATTGATTAATTTACCGGTTTGCTCCTTGGTCTGGTCTTTTTCCAATGCCTTGGCAGCATTGAAGAGTTGATTAGCAATAGCTTTGCGGATAGCCATGGTCAGTGGTGTAACCACACTCAGTGTGTGGTAATAACTGGGGGAGGACTTACACCTCCCTGTGCCGTGTTTACGGACTTAGTTGTTTTCGTCACCGAAAAGAAATGCGCCACGTTGTTGTTCACGTTGACGCATATACTTGATAATTCCTTTAATCTCATCAAGTGTTAAATGACCGGTTGGATCAGCCATCCCTGGGAACCATACTTCGTATGTAGGTTCTTGCCCTGGGTTGTTAGCTGCCATTAGTCCTGAGCCTCGCGGCCCAGTAACTATTGACACCTCGCCAACTAAGGTATCAATGTATACCAAGTGATAAGCACCAGGTACGGTGTCATGTTGCTTCCAGCCTGTAGTCAGATCCATGGATAACTCCATGTGTGCGGTGCCTATCTCCGCTGGAGGCGATACCGGGTGGGGGATTCGATCCCCCGGCATCTAGCCTTAACCCCAGTGGACTCCTTCTGCTTCGACAATGATGTCGAGAGCATCAAGCTGGTCCCAATGCGGCATAGCTCCAGAACTCCTGAGGAGTAGCTGGCAAGCTAATTTGCCAACTGGTGCTGCTCCACAGTACACATCTTCTCCTGAAAGAAGATCTGAACTCTGGAACTTGCTCCAGCCTTCGGAAAGGAAGTTGTCAAGTTGTGCCACATCAGATCCTTTGGCGATGCAGTAGAAGCTGTAACCAACTTCACCTTCATCAACCTCTGGATGTGCAGCACGATATAGCTGCTCGGCCTCCTTAAGGATTTCGAGCTGTGCCATCGTGCCGCGTGGCACACCTGCAAGCTTCTCCAGCTTGGCGGCGTCCTTGGTGTTGGGGTAGAGACGAACTCCCATGATTCTCCTGGGTAAACTTGGGCTTACACTGCTGGAGTGCAGATGCCAAGTAGTTCATCTCAGTGTCAACACCTGAGACTATGTCTGCTGCGTTTAACGTCCAGCTTGACGACTTAATACTGAGTGGGGGATCGAATCCCCCGGCTCGCGCCTGTACTCAGAATGGTAGGTAGTCGATAGTCAAGAGGTCTTGCTCCCAATCTTCAAAGGACTTGAAGTATGCGGTAGCCTCCTCTTCGGTGTTGAATGCTTTCTCACACCCTTGGAAATATGCATCTTCAAAGGTGTGATCCTCAGACTCGTTAAAGGTGTGCTTGACAACGACTAGATAATTCATGGTGTTGATAGGCAAGTGAGTTGTCTGCGTGTTACAGATGCGCAGCCCCTGGTTACATACCCCTATGCTTACGACAATCTTATTTGCCCCACCTAGATACTTAGCCTAAATGGGTATAAGAACGTAGTGATAGCAAGGGATTTGGGGTGAACGACAGCTTATTGGCTGGTATTATACCTTATGGATGGTAATGACGCGTAGTCCTGACTCAGTGTTATGTATCTTCATGCTGAGCTTACACTCAGACATATCTGATACGACGCTGAACAGGTACTGTGGTTGGCAAACGTCTCGTACGTCGTGGTACAAGAAGTCTGCTGAGCTATACTCAGATAGCAATTTATACGCTTGTTCCACATAGTTGCGGAAAAGCCAGCCCTTGAACGGGGAAACTGCCGCGGTGCCTGGCGCTTGACGCCAGTTATACTTCCATGCTGGTGCTGTTGCTTGTGTCATTGACCTAAAGCGAGTGAGTTGTCTGCGTTATACGGATGCGCAGCCCCCGTTATACTTATTGACCCCTACACCTTTTCTTTTTTTCTATACGGCATCTACGTCGGGTAGGGTATGTGAGAAGAGTTGAGCAAATCATACCAAAATCAGGTCCAAAACTTGGTGCGTTATGTAAGTAAGACTTGCCCCTGGTACAAATTAACCCACAGCATTGCTGCTGGGCATCACATCAAAACAAATGTGTTATTACAAATAGTAAAAAAATATAAAATCCTAAATATGTATGTAAACTTGGGACTTTGCCCAAATATTTACACCAAAAAGCCGGGGTTTTAGGCCCCGGACTTTGTAAAAATAAACTTAGGTCTTAACTTTCTTTTGAACCCTTGTAAGCTTGCGTGGCTTTCACTGCTTTTCTAAAGGCTTCTTCGTCTGGTAGCTGATAAGCCAACTCTTTTTTGGCTTCGGTAACAAAATCACGCACTTCAAAAGAGTCAGCACCTTCTTTTGCACGTTCTAGCGCAACTTCCTTGATTTTTTCAAGGGCTTCAACGCGCTTTTGGCGGACACCTGCGTCCATTAGTACCCAAAACTTGTGTCTTTACTAAATATAAGTCATCTATTCTTTGGGTATCTAGCTAATAGAATATGGGAAGGCAAAAGTTTCTGCAATAAAACCAAATGGCTGTTTCTCCGGCTGATTTTTACGCCTATAGCCGCGCAACAGGTGTTCAAATTCCTGATGATCCGTATGAAAGGGCTGAATTAGTCCCTGAAGTCAGAGCATTTCGCCAAAATCAACTTCGCGCACCACAGCAAGAGCAACCTAAGGGTACCGACCCACTGTCTGTAGGTCTCGGGATAGGCCTTGCTTTAGCGGGAGGCGCCGCTGGGTTTCTAGGTACTAGACGATTACTTAAAGGCCCAGCTAAATCCGCAACCGCTGGCAACGTAAAGGTTGATTTAGCCAATGTAGCTAGTGATTTAGCTCCTGCTAGTCGCTTTAGGCCCCGTACTGAAAATGAATCAGCCCCAGCCACTCAACAAACTAAACCAGAACCTTCTCGTATTCCTGATAATCAAGTTTCTCCAGCGCAAGAGGTAGATTTTGCTCAAGATTTTATTGACAAATATCAAGCTGATTATGAAAAAGAAAAACGTTTAGAAGCTGGAAGAATGACGCAAGGAGAAATGCGTCGTCAACAAAATGTTGTTGATCAATTAGAGCAAGAAGAAGCTCAAAATATTTTGGCGGGTCTTGCTTCTCAGCCGGAAACCAGGATGGTACGTCGCCATGGACGCATGGTTCCCAGGGAGGGGAATTTGCAACGTCCTGTTTTTTCTCCACGCTCTTATGCGGAATCAGTCGGTAGTTTGGCTGCACCAGAAGATTTAACTTCTATTCAACAACAAGATTTGCCGCAAGTTATTGATCAAAAAGTAAACGCAGTTGAGTCTGGAGAGGATCAAGTCACCGGTCGAATGAAAACTCAACTTCAACGTAATGAAGATCTTGACATGGGTCAAGTTGAGGTACTTGAAGATAATGAACCAATTATTCGTGTTGCTTCTGAGTTACCAGACGGCGCACCTGTTGATCAAACTACTGTACGTGTTTCACCACGGGTACAACCAGATACTGGTTTTGCAAGATTTAGTAAACAAGCAGAAAAAGTTTCAGCTGAGGCTGCTGCTCAACAAGCTGCAACTTGGGCATTAGCTTCACAAAAAAGTAAGTCGCCCCAGGACGCACGTGCATTACAGAATTCAGGTCCTAAATATGGTTTAACTCAAGATGAAATTTTTCATCGTATTTCTGCATCAGCTGGTGATTACCGCCCCGGCTCAATGGATCCTTTGACTCAACTTGATGTAGCAGCCCTGCTAGACCCAACGGTACCTACTGAAAGTGTTAAAGATCTTATGGGTACAACTTTAGCCGTCCGTGGTGGCCGCGTAGGCAGAAACTTAGATTATGAAGTTATGGCCGAAGGTGGCGGCATGACTGAGCGAGGAAAGAATGTTGATATTGTTGGTGAGTTTGGAAGCGATGTTCTTGCATACAATCCAAGAACTGGTCAATTTGAGATTGATACTTCTGTTGATCTTGAGGATTTAAATACGTCACGAGGGCGTACTTCTGATTACGAGTCCAATGCCGCAGACTATGGAGACGTAGAAGGCCCTGGCGGTTTTGTATCAACAAGAGGTTTTAAAGAAAGAACTAAAGGCGGTACAACAATTGTTCCTGGCCAAGTAACAGATGCAATGGGTGCGGCTCCAGGATCTTTAAGGCAGGAAAGAGAAATTGATCGTGTTATTCCGGCACGTGAAACATTAGAGGGAGATCCTGCAGCAGGTTGGACTTTTGATCCTCAAACAGGTAAAGCGCGTTTTGTTGGCGCTGGGACCAGGTTAGTTGAAGAACGCACTAATATTGCTGGAAAACCAATACGTGTTGTTGATACCGCTACAAAACGTGTCCGCCCCCTTGGCGCTTATCAAGGCAAGATTACAGTTGATGACCCAAGTTATGACCCAACCTCTGGAGGTAAACTAATTGGTCGTTATCAACCAGCCACTTCCACACCTTCTTCTGTAATTGACACCGCGCCGGTTACAGGTTACATGAGTGCTGAGGAAAGGCTTATCCAAGATGACAAAGGTAATTGGTATGTAAACCAAGCAAAAACCAAAGTTACCGGACAAGAGCCTTTACGTGGAAGCATTGGTAGCAATCCGCATATTAAAGATATCTCTTTAAATAGGGATGAACTAAATGATGCCCTGACTAACGCTGCTGACATGTGGGCCGCCCAAGGAGGTGGTTCCGCCCTGGAACGGCAAACATATTTAATTCAAAACCTAGACAACTATTTAAAGACATCAAAAGGAATAAAGTTATCTGTTTTGCAACCAAATGAAAAAGGTTATCTGTCTCCTGCTGCTTTTGATTTTATTAATAATGTCCAACCAGGTTTAAAAGAAACAAATATATATGTAAAGCCTGCCAAGGTTAATGCGGAAGGGCGTCCTCTTGTGAGTCGCCAGACATTCGCCAATGGACGGACACGTGAAACACCTATCGTTGAGCTTGGCTACGAAGGAATGGAAGCTGTTCCACTCCCTGGTAAAACAAAAATTAGTGGCGCTGGTGGTGTGTCCGCTCAAGAACTAGATACCGAGCTTTTAGATGAGCCGGTTACTTTTTTCTCTTCTCGCATTGAAACCGCGCCACAACGTGTAACTCCTGGGGCGGGACAACCTTCTTCGGGCGAGCTTGGATCTGTTGTATCCCGCCCTTACCTAGATACGCAGCCAGTGGGTTTTACTGTTAGGTCGCCAGGCTCTTTTGCGCGTACCCAGAATCCTTACACTGGAGCTGCTGCGGCAGCGATGGGACCAGCATCTCGTGCGGAAACGGGTAATTATCAATACACCCCAGGCCAGCTCAAGGTTTTACTTGAACCCACTTCTCAACGTCAATTACAAGAACGTAATCGATTCGCCTTAACTGCAAATTTAACCCCAGGCGGACGTGTTGTTCGTGGTGCGTTAAATCTAGGTGAAGGCATGGGGGCAATCCCTGCTGGCCTTGGCACTTTAAGTGAATCAGAAACTGTTTCTCGTTACGGAACAACAGGTGCGCAGATTCAAGATTTTGGCAATAAACTTATGGCACAAGCTGCTTATAAGCGCGGCGTACAACCAGGCCCTACTATCAACAAAGCAATTGATAAAGTACGTGTGCCAGGAGGAAGTGATCAGCCTATGATTCCCGGTGTTCTAGAAAACAATCCTCTTGCACCTAGAGGCTACACGCCAAATACTGCCTTAGACTTCTACACCAAAGCCCTGGAGCGGGATGCAGCACAGCTTGCGGCTAGCCAACCCAAAGAACGGATGGTGCGTAGGCAAGGTAGAATGGTTCCGCTGAGCCAAGTTGTGCAACCCGTCCAACGTAATGTGTTTTATCAGAGGGGTTGATTATGGCTGATAAAAAGAAAAAGCCAAATAAGTGGATTCAAAAGGCTGAGATGAAGGAGGGTGCGTTTACTGCCAAGGCAAAACGCAAAGGTATTACCTCTGCTCAGCTACAGGAAAATGTTCTTGCCGAACCCACTAAGTACGATGACAAAACAGTTAAGCAGGCGCGGTTGCGTCAAACGTTGGTAGGATTGCATAACAAGAAAAAGACTGAAGAATAATGGCAAGAGATGATCGCCTTGAGCTTGGTCGTTACCTAACCAATCCTTTCAACGAAGGTGGGCGTGTCGTTAGACAACTCAACTTCAATGACTTGTTTGCCTCCAAGCCGTCGACAGGTGCACCCCCCTGGACACCGTCACGTTTCAAAGCGGAGCACCTAACTAATGCTTTGCAGACAAGGAAGACAACCCTTAACCCACGCCTTAGGTTTGTGGGTAATTCTCCTTTTTTTGACGATGAGAATCAACTGGATCCCAAAGATTATGAACTGTTTGAGGGACTAGGTAGGTTTGATAGACCCGTATCTTACAGCTTTGAGGAAGGCCGTGCACTTACTCGTAATCGCCCACAGAATCAACCTGACTTTAACCAAGAGTGGGTTGATGCTTACAACGTAAGTCCTACTGTTAATCCTGGCAAACGCGCTAAGAATCCAATGCCAAGGATGCGTAACCCAGATCCAAATGGCTACTTGATGTCAATGGCAGAAAATCGTGTCGAGAACGAGGCCGAGGATAAAGTATCTGTAGCTCAGTTGTTGCAACGCAAAGATTTATACGCAGGGAAAGAAGAGGCTGAGGGTAGTAAAACAATTTCAGAGGAGGAGTTAAATGTTTCCCCTGGTAAAACAGCCTAATAAGTTGTTACTTGTAAAATGAATTAAAAGGATATATCAATGGCTGCTTCTTTGATGAGAGGTCTTTTAGGCGTATTGGGAAGCAAGACTTCTGCCGATGTTGCTAAGAGTGCTCTTCCCGGTGCCGCTGTTAATGCTCTCATCGGTGGTATAGCAGCGGGACCAGCAGGGGCTCTTGGTTATGGAGTGGGTGATTTTCTTTTAAATTATCCTCTCATGAGAGTAGCGCGTAGATTAAGTCCTGCAACAAAAGAATTGGTTACTAATGTAAAAACAGGAAAAGTCACTGAACGCCTATCTCCATCGGGCCTGGAGCAAGGGGCTAACATGGCAGCATCTTTATTGTCTCCGTTAACAACGGATTTCGTTACTGGTGGTTCTTTATTACCAAAAGCACCTCAAGCACTTGAAGCCAATACTTCAACCCGGTCGCAACAAACAATACCCACCGATCAAAGCCAATCGGCACAAGTTTTACAGGCATTACGCCAGAGGGAGATGCTTAACAATGTGTCTTCTAATACCATGCCTTTATCCCCTGGTACCTTGTTCCAAACAGGTGGTGTTGATCAAAGAGCATTTCATTATCCAGGTGTGACTCTTCCGCCTGAACTACTTGCTCAATTACAAGAGCAACGGATGGGATAATCATGTTCCAACAATATCGCGGTTTTGGTGGTGGCGTTGAAGCCGCCACACAATCTTTAAAAACTTTAGGGGTAGGCAAAGCATATCGCCCAAAGCGTAATGTTTTTTACGATCCAGAATTTCGTAAAGATATCAAAGAAGCGGGTATTACCAAGGAAACACCATTGGCTTTTCTTGGTGCTTACGCAACAAGACTTGGCGCTGATTTAACTACTGATGAGTTGCGTTCATTGTATTGGCAAATGAGTCATCCACTTGAGATGGCTGATCAATCAATGCGTAAAGTTGTTGATCCGAATAAACAACTTGGTTATGCAAAGGGCTTGATTGCGTTAACTGCTGTTGCCCCCGCCGTAGCCCTTACCGGTGCATATAACCCATTAAACATCAGTGAGCTTGGCAGACCTACCGGATACAAGCAAAACGCGCCTGATCCGGAAGACCCAACTAAAACAACAGAGCCCGGTACTGAATTATTTCAAAGGTTCTTTCAAGGCAGAACGGGCCGTCCCTTAGCTTTTGAAAAAGCGCGGGAAGAAATTCCAGACCTTACCAAGCAACGGTATGCAAACTATATGAATTTTCTTTATAACGATCCTGGCCCACTTGGTAAAGCAACCATGGGTATTGTTAAAGTCACACCAGAGAATCTTCAGGGAGATCCAGAGGCTCGTGTTCTTGGTTACCCAGTCAGCATACCTTCTGTTACTGCATTAGCTGGAGGCATCGCTGGTGCGCGTATGGGAATCCTTTCTTCTCCTACTGTCGAACAAGTTGTTCAACCTAGTTTGCTTGCAGGTGGAAAAACAAGTGTTTCTCGTGTGATGGGTAAACGTACACCTGCTGTATTACGTGGGTTAGCAGGCGGTGCCATTGGTTCTGCTGCAGGGGCAATGGCGGGTGTCCTTACCAACCAAGCAATCTCTGCTGCTGGTAACAGAGAAGGTAAATTACCAATGCAATAAATATTGCTTCTGGTAGAATTTAAATATTAAAAGATACTAGTAAATAATGACGCCGGAAGAGCTAGCAAGAGCAGCAGGCGAGGATCCAAGTGCTTATTACGGCGGAGCAGATAGCCTGGACGCTATTCGTAAAAAAGTTCTTGCAGGTGAATTACCGCCAGAAGCGCTTTCGAGAGGACGTGCGACAACCATCCGTCCCGGTACAACTGCGGCTGGTGGCGCAACAGGGGACTTGTTTCAAGATATAATAAATCGCTTTCGTGGCATCAAGGATAAAGCGTTAGAGCCTGGGGGACTGCTTAAAAATAAAGATAATGCTTATAGAGGTGCCGGTGGAGGTAAGACAGGTGCGTTGGGCGGCGCATTTGAAACATTTATGTCAGATCCCCTTGCTGGTGTCATTAGCGCACCTATAGGTGTTATTGCCGGTCAAGGGGCAAATATGTTGACAAATAGGTTGACTGAGAAAATGATACTACAAGGGCCACCAGTGGCAAAAGCTGCTGGCATGGCATTGCGCTATCTTGCGCCTGCGTTGGCCGGTTACGGAGCACAACAAATAACTGCTGGTGGTGTACAAGCTGTAACAGGTACTGCCAGCCAAGCGGCTGCTGGCGCAACTAGCGCAGCATCAGGCGGCCTATTCGGCTTGGGTAGCGGCATGCAAGATTCGTATTTAGATGTTCCAATCCTTGGAAGAATTAATATTGGAGAACGTGCAAAACGTAGGGCTGAGGATGAGTATCAATTAGAGCGACTAGGCAGAGCGCAGTCGCTTGAGTTTGAACGTATGAAGAAAGAAAGCGAGTTTAATCGCATGAACCAACTTGCTTTTCTAAGAGAGCAAGGTGCTATTAATAATGAAAATTCAATTAATCAAATGAAGGCAATAGCGCCTATTCTCGCTGATGCGCAACGACGAGAACAAGTAGCAAATCAAGCTATGATGAATTCTCAAATAGCAAACATGCAAAGTCTAGGGCGCATGTCAGGTGCTTTCCAGCTAGCAGGTCAAGGGATAGCAGAAACAGGAGCACTTGCCCGCACGTTGGCTGCAAATAGTCCCTATCGTTCTGCCATGCTTCCCATGCCACAGATTCAATTTGGAGCCTGATTATGCCAACCCCCATCCCGACCTTTCCCTACAAGCCTGATTCTAATTCTGGTTTTAACGGTAAGCCTGTACCAGGTTTTCCAGTTCCGCTTACATCATTTAAATACGGCGATTTTACAAGTAATTTCACTGCACCCGAAGTTGATCCGTATCAAGCGCTATATGATAAATACGCTAAAACAAAGGCTCCTGCTCCAGATTTTTCTAAAATGGATTCTACTGAACGATTAGCC
>Ga0209867_1000092_pt1 | contig 25724 bp, 19 predicted proteins | sample GWRWmT4_4Nov14_FD_187197 | JGI IMG/M metagenome (GOLD analysis project Ga0209867, IMG submission 187197) | Sand microcosm microbial communities from a hyporheic zone in Columbia River, Washington, USA - GW-RW T4_4-Nov-14 (SPAdes) (version 2) | ecosystem: Engineered > Artificial ecosystem > Sand...
CCCGAAGATCATTGGAATAGGGTCGTGTCATGCCTGCTGGCCTCCTGTCCCCAGCAGGCATCTTGAATCACAAATCAAACGATTTGGGAATCCCCTTCCGATTCGGATAAACAATGAATCGCTCTAGGCGATAGCCCCAATCAATGCCAGCGCCGACCGCTCGATAATCTTCTCGAGAACGAAGCCCCCGACCAGGCGGGTCGCAATCCTGCCTGTCTCCGAGATCACGTCTGTCTGCGCCTGCGGCACACCGCCTTCTGGCGTAACGATATTGTGGCCACGCAAATGATCCAGCAGGCCGTTATGGCAGATCAGGCGCATATCATAGGTAATCTTGATGCTGCCGGTAACCGTGCTGGCCTCAACCGTTTTAACACCCTGTAATGCGGAGAGGGTTTCGCACACACGGCCCGCCAACCACTCATCGCGCTTGATGGCGTCGCTGCGTACCCTCAGCCGGCCCGGAACATGATGCAGATAATGGACCACGGTTGCTCCTGTGGTGGTTTAAGTCACGATCCCTCTATGTCAAAAATATTTCAGTTTCAGTGTTGGTTTTATGAAGAAATGGTGACGGGCAAAGTGCCGTGGATGCAGCGCAAGCAATAATCCGGCTTTCTCCGATCTGACTGAATTGCCGGATTCAATCAGATCGGATATTCCGTATTAGCGGCATGCGCCTGTCTGTGCCGGGTCGTTGTTACAGCACGCCATCACGTGGAGGTTGCGGTTTACCCTCTGGCAGCAATGCGCCTGCTACACGCTTGACACCGCCCAGGACATTGACCAGCACGCTTTCCACTGCTGACACTGCCGTGTTGCTGATGCTTCCCGCCGCCTCAAGCGCGCCGTTCGCTGCCGATACGGCCAGATTGCCAACATTGCCGCCAATTTCAGCCGCCGCCTCGACCACGCCCTCCACAACGCGCTTGGCGACCGTGCCGACATCGCCGCCAACTTCAGCCGTGCCCTTGACCGCAGTTTTAGCGAGTTCCGCAGCCGCGCCAATAAGATCGCCGCCAACATCACTGACGCCAAGAATGACGCCCTTGGCGACGCTCTTGGTGGACAGGACCAGTCCGGTGCCGACCTGCTCCGTGGCCTGGATGGTTCCATGGATCACGTCGCGGGCAACCCCGAGTGTTTCGGATGTCACCGATTTAGCGGCATGCACCGTGTTGGTGACGGTGCTGCGCGCCAGCGCCACGATCTCAGCCTCGATTTGGTCGATACCGCGCAGGCTGTTCACGATACCGTCTTTGATCTTGAGGCCAGCCTCGCTGGCCGGCTGCGCGGTTTCATGCATTATCTCGGCTGCTGTTTCTTTAACATGTGGGGTCTTAACCATCTCTGTCTCCTTGCTGCTGATGTTTACGTTGTGCTTTCCTCCCCTCGCTTCCGCTTCTTTTAGGCGTGGCAACCGGGGCAATAGCCTCGATTTCCAGCGCCGCTTGATCTGTGTCCGCGTTCAACAGGCTGAACGCGTACCAGAAAAATGTTGCAGCCGGCGCAAGGACATTACCCTGCGCCAGCTGATAAAGGCCAAGCCCGATCAATAGCGGCGGCAACAGGCTTCGCAGGTCCAGCGCCGCTATGTCCGTAGACGGTGCAGGCGGTTCCCCGCCAAGCCGGAACAGGCCGTGTTGTTCGGCATAGCGCGTTATCGCTTCCGGCTCGGTGGTGTGAATGACCAGCACGCTTCCCGTCATAGGGTTTATTTCCACCGTCTGCACCATCTCGCATTTCAACAGCTCCGCGCCTATATGGGCATAAAATTCCCGGTCCCCGCGCCGCGCCGCAATCCGGTAGCGCACTCTTCCAGGCACCTCATGCGTCAGCGCGGCGGCTGCATCGCCATTCACTGGACCGATCCAGGAAAAATATTATCGGGCTCCTCAGCCGCGGGCTTCGCCGGCTGCTGCCGCGCCGCCTGGGGCGCCGCCGTGGCGGCCGTCGCTGTGGCTGTGGCGGCCGCCGCCGTCTGCCGCTCTTTCGCCAGTTCCGCATGCGCCTCAGCGGCTGTGTCTTCGATGAACTCGCCAAGTTCCGCTGCGGCCTCCCGCCCGCGCTCGAACATCTCAATGCCGGTTTTGAGCAAGGTTTTTGCCACCGGCCGGGCAGCCCGCAGAACGACAGGAACGATCACCGGTCCCAATACCGCGACACCAAGGCCCACCGCCAAACCAACAACAACGTTTCGCTTCAACATCTCATCAATGATCATCATCTGTAACCGCCATTCCTTCTCTACTCTCTGCGTTTAGCGTTTGGCGGGGCCTAATTCTGGTTCAGTGATGACCGCCTTGCGCTACAAACTCATGTCAATCCGCCTTCCAGGCGGAGAAAAGTATCTAATCCCGCAGCGCGGGCACCTTGTCGATGCGTTCCCACGGCAGCCCAATATCCATGCGGCCTATATGACCATATGCCGCAAGGCGGCTGTAGAAGCGGCCGCGAAACAAAGCCGGCAGGCGGCGCAGATTAAATTCCGCGATTATTCCGGCCGGCCGAAACTCGAATGCGGCCTGCAACCTTTTTGCGATCTCTTCGTCCGCAATACGGCCCGTGCCAAAAGTCTGCACGCGCAGGCTGACAGGTTGCGCCATGCCGATCGTGTAACTGAGTTGCAACTCGCACTCCTCCGCAAGCCCGGCGGCAACGACATTCTTCGCCGCGTAGCGGGCGGCATAGGCGCTAATCCGGTCAATGCGCGATGGGTCCTTACCGCTCAGGGCCGCGCCGCTGTGGCGTGAATATTCGCCATAAGTGTCAATCGCATTTTTGCGGCCGGTAAGCCCCGCATGCATTTCCGGCCCGCCCGTGAATAGCAGGCCGCCGGGATTGACGAAAATGCGGGTGGCGTTATCGGGGCGGATTAATTCATCTTCAAAGACCGGCTTGACGGCAAGATCGACGAGGTTTGCCTCCAGCTCCTTTAACGAAGGGGCGTGCCGGGGATCAACCGCGGCTGTAATGGTAACGCTGTGGATGCGATGCGGGCGCCGGTTGCGATACTCCACCGCAACCTGAATCTTGCCGTCAGGGGCAAGATAGCCAAGCTGACGGGTGAGGCGGACGGTTGCGATACGCCGCGCCAGCTTGTGCGCAAGCCAGACCGGCAGGGGCATCAGCGCCGCAGTCTGCGTGCAGGCATAGCCGAACTGGGTCACCTGGTTATCGGCGGCAATTGCGTCAATGCCCGCATCGTCCAGCATGGTTTCGTCGATCTCGCGGTATGCGCCGCCAACTTCGGTAAGACTGGTCATGATGTGGCAGTTCGCGGCCGTGAACCCGTCTTCGTCATCGCCATTGCCATAGCCCGCACGTCTTATTGCCTGACGGGCAACCATTGGCGCATCAATCGTGGCGCGCGATGCGAAACGCACGGCAAGGAAGAGGATGCCCTTCGCAACGGCGCATTCGGCGTCAAGCCGGGAAAACGGGTCGGCAAGCAGATAGCTGTCGAGGATCGAATCGCTGATCTGGTCGCACAGCTTGTCCGGATGCCCCTCGGTTACGGATTCGGATGTAAAGACAAAATCTTCCATCACGCGCCTCCATCCGGATCTGCGGCTTGCGCCCGCAGCCGCGCGCCCTTGATGGTCTCGTTGACAAGCAGCGAACCTGCGGCAGCCGCGCCCGCCACGGCGTAATCCGCCAGTCCAAGCGCATCCAGCCCAAGCAAACGGCGCGCTACAGGGAATAATGCGGCAAGCCCCTGCAACCCCAGCAGACCCCATACCGCCTGGTTGAGACGCGGATTGGGCGGCAGCGCATTACGCTCGAAGATGGTGTGGCGCGGCGAGCGGGCGGAGAGGGCATGCAGTAATTGCCCGGCGGCAAGCGTGATAAAGGCCACACCGCCAGCCGCCGGGCCAGCGCCATAGCGGGCGGCGCCATACAGATAGGCGGCCAGCCCGCCCGCGCTAAGCACCGCGCCTTCAATGCCGATGCGCCGGAACTCTTCTGCGGTAATCAGGGGTTCCCGCGGATCGCGCGGCGGGTCTTTGAGCACGTCCGGCTCGGGCGGTTCCAGCCCCAGCGCCAGCGCCGGGAAAATGTCCGAAACCAGATTGATCCACAATAGCTGCACCGGCGTAAGCGGCTGACCGAGACCAAGGCCGACCGCCCCCAGCATGACAAAGATTTCACTGGAATTGGTGGCGAGCAGGTAATGGATCGCCTTGCGGATGTTAGCGTAAATGGTCCGCCCCTGACCAAGCGCGACCAGCATGCTTTGAAGCCGGTCGTCCTCAAGGATCACATCGGCTACTTCGCGCGCCACATCGGTGCCGCTCTGGCCCATGGTCACTCCAATATCGGCCGCGCGCAGCGCAGGCCCGTCATTGATGCCATCACCCGTCATGGCCACAATATTGCCGTTGCGTTGCAGCGCCTGCACGATCTGCAATTTGTTCGCCGGGCTGACACGGGCGAACACATGCGTGCGCTGCGCCAGCCCCGCCAGCAATCCGGGATCAAGTCTGTCAAGATCAACGCCTTCAAGAATTTCCACAGGCTGGCCCTGAGAGAGATCAAGCTCCCTGGCGATAGCGAAGGCCGTCGCACCCTGGTCACCTGTAATGATAATGGTGCGCAGGCCCGCATCATGGAAGTCCCGCATCAGCGCCGCCATGCCGGGGCGCGTCGGATCGGCAAGGCCAGCCAGGCCCAGCCAGGAAAATGCGCCGGGATCCTGGGCATCGCCCTGGCGGGTTGCAAAGCCGAGCACCCGCAGGCCGCGCCCAGCCATTGCCTGGTTCAGTGCCTGGATGCGCAGCACATCCTCTTCGTCAAGCGGCCGCTCCGCGCCGCCATCAAAAAAGGCCGTGCATAATTGCAGCACTTCGTCCGGGCTGCCTTTGACGGCCGTGAACGGGCAGCCATCCTCGCCTGCATGGCTGGTCATCATGAAACGATGCTGTTCCGTGCGCCGGTCCATATTGAGCATCGGGCGCTGTGCGCGCAATTGCCGCACATCGATGCCCGCAGACACGGCAAGTTCTATCAGCGCGGTTTCGGTCGGCGAACCCTTCAGCGAGACGTCTTCGTCCTCAGCGATCTCGACTTCGCTGCACAAGACGCAGGTTTCCAGCAGCCTGCGCAGTTCATCGTTTGCAGATGCGCTAGCCCCGGAATGGTTGCGCTGAATCTGACCGTCCGCGATCTCGAAGATTTCGCGGGCATTCGCGACCGCCACGGCGCTCATGCGGTTGAGCGTTAGCGTGCCTGTCTTGTCGAGGCATACGGTGCTGACGGCGCCAAGGGTTTCAACGGCATCCAGGCGGCGGATGAGAACGTTATGCGTCCGCATGGTGCGGATGCCCAGCGCCAGCGTCACCGTTGCGACTGTCGGCAGGCCTTCGGGCACCGCAGCAACGGCCAGCGAGACGCTGCTTCGGAGCATTTGCAACATTCCAAAGCCGCGCAGCAGACCCAGCGAGAAAACCAGCCCACAGGCGCCCAGGCTGAGCCAGACCAACTGTTTGCCCATGATATCGAGCTGATGCTGCATGGGCGTTTCCGGCGGCCGTGCATCGCCCACAAGGGATTGAATATGGCCAAGTTCGGTGCGTTCCGCCGTCGCCGTCGCCGCCGCCAGGCCGGAGCCGCCCGTAACCGCGGTTCCCTTGAACACCATATTTGCGCGATCGCCCAGCGCTGTCCCGGCGCTGGCGATGGCGGTAGCGCTCTTGACCGAGGGCATGCTTTCACCGGTAAGCGCGGATTCATCAATTGTGAGATCCTTTGCCTCAATGACCCGCGCATCGCAGGCGATAAGCGTGCCCGGAACAAGCTTCAGCATATCGCCCGGAACGATGTCACAGGACGCGACCTCGCAAACACCGCCGTCGCGCAGCACCAGCGGCGCAGCGGGCACAAGCCGGCCGAGCGCTTCAATGGTGTGTTCCGCCTCGGACTCGGAACGATAGCCAATGGCGGAATTTAGCGCCACGACCGCGAGAATAACCACTGCGTCCGCAAGCCCCCCGGTCGCAACCGACAGCGCCGCCGATCCGAGCAGCAAAAGCGAGGGCAGGCTGTTGACCTGGCCAAGCAGAATTTCAAACGCGCTGCGGCGCGGCATTTGCGGCAGCGCATTCGGCCCGTAGCGCGCCAGCCGCAGCGCGGCCTCGCTGCTGGAAAGGCCTTGCTCCGGCTGTGTCTCCAGCCGCTGCAACACCTGCTCTCTGCTCAGCGTATGGGGCGGGGCATCCCCCGGGACGGCGTCTGGCATGCCGCTATCCTCGCGCTTCCTGCCTGCGGGGAAGGGAACGACATTTGGCGCCGGCTTTGGTTCGCCGATGTCCGCCGCGCCGGAATCGAGCATGGCCGCCACAGCCTGGATTATTGTGTCAACGGATCGCGCAGGATCAAAATGCACCAGCAGATTGCCGGTGCGGATATTTGCGGCGGCGGCGCGAATGCCGCTGCGCCCCGGAAGCCGATGCTCCAGCATCTGCGCAACCCCGGTATTGCGGTCAAGGCCAACCACTTTCAGGCGTGCGCGGCCGCTGACCGCGACATGCAGCGGTACGACGCCTGCAAGCGATGCGGCCATTGACGCCACGCTCATGACCATCCACCCCAGTCTGCCTTAGCGCGCAGGAAAAGAGGTAAAACCAGGCCGGTACAGTAAGGCAGCTGCTCTATCACCGGTAAATCCTGAATTGCACAATATTGCGCTCCACATTTCCCGCGTCCGGCGGGCGGCGAGAATGGCCGCGGGACCAAATCGCTCGAACGGGTATTCTCGCTCCCCAGCCAGAATGGTGCGGAAGCTGCCGCAGTTGACTTGATCGAGATCAAATTTGCGATGACATGTTGATTAAGTTTTTATTACAGCCTGGATCAGCATCACTTTGCCGCGCAGACGGCGCAAAGAAATGGTTCTGGCTTAGGTTTGGAGAATGGCGTCTGCGGGGAGGAGAGATGGCTGCTATCTATCGCGGCCTCAAAATAAATATTTCAGGAAAAAACACGCTAAAAATAACGCTGCGAGATGCCAGCCCCGGCGCCGTTTTTCCCCGGTTTCATCCCATGCGCTGTAACGTCTGGCTGGCGGATTGCCTATTCCTTGCTGATCAGAACCGTTTCGACATGATGGTCGCGCATGCCTTCGACAATGAAGCGGTAGGCGCCATCGGTGATCATGTCCCCTTCCACCGGAATACGTTCCAGCCGGTGCATGAACAGGCCGGACAATGTATTCACATTGACCGGCTCGCCGGGAATGTAACCGGTTTCACGCTCGACATCGGCCAGTGACGCCAGGCCATGCGCCTTCCATCCGGCGTCTGTTTCGGTGATCGGAAATTCCGAAATATTTTCGTCCGTTTCATCGGCGATTTCGCCGACAATTTCTTCCAGCAGATCTTCAATCGTCACCAGGCCGGCAAAAGTGCCATATTCATCCAGAATGCAGGCCATATGCGCCTTTTTAACCCGCATCATTTCAAACAAGGTGGAAACCTTGAGCGATTCCGTAACCACCAGCGGCTCACGGCAATGGATGCGCAAATCTTTCCAGGGCTCGGGCCCGCCCGAAAGCAGGGTGTCCACAATATCCTTCATCAGAATCATGCCGATAAGACTGTCGCCGCTGCCATCGACAAGCGGAAAACGCGAATGGCGCGTGTCTTTCATAATGGCCAGGTTGGACTCCGGCGGCTGATCCAGCCGCAGCAGATCACACTTCATCCGCGGGATCATGACCTGGCCCACTGTGCGTTCGTTGAACCGGAACAGGTTCTGGATCATCTCCGCGGTGTCAAGGTGCAATTCGCCATGCTCGGCCGATGTCGTCACCAGGCCGCGAAATTCCGTATTGGTCAGCACATCCATATGGCTGGCCTCCTCGACGCCGAACAGGCCAAGCATGCCCCGTGACGCCCGGTTAAGCCCCCAATGCAAGGGATAGGACAGCAGATAAAAAATCCGCAATGGAATGGCGCACAACAATGAAAGCGCCTCGGGCTTGCGGATGGCGAAGGTTTTCGGCACCTGTTCTCCCACGACGATATGCAGCGAGGAAAAGACAGTGAAGCCGATCAGAAACGAAATCGTATGCAATGCCGGCTGGCTCAGTTCGAACGGCGCCAGCAGCGGCTCGATCAGCGCCGCCACCGCTGGTTCGCCCACCCAGCCCAAACCAAGCGAAGCCATGGTGATGCCAAGCTGACAGGCCGCCAGATAGGCTTCGAGCTCCTCCTGTATTTTAAGGGTCAGTTTAGCCGAAAAACTGCCCGTGCTGGCCATGCTTTCAATACGAAATCCCCTCGCTTTCACCAGTGCGAATTCCGCCGCCACAAAAAATGCATTGGCGGCCAGCAGCACCAGTACGGCGATCAGACTTACCGAAATTTCCTCGCTCGTCAGCATTTTGACTGTTTCTCTAGGAGTTTTTCTTGCGTTGTTCGCGCATCAGCCGTTCGGCGATGGCCCAGCGATGCACTTCCGATGGGCCGTCATAGATGCGGAACGGGCGTACATCGCGATAGATGCGCGCAACCACCGTATCATTGGTAATGCCCTTGCCGCCCAGCACCTGCAGGCTGCGATCCACCACACGCCCGGCGGCCTCGGAACACAGTACTTTGGCAATAGCGGTTTCCTGGCGTCCGTCCGATCCATTATCCAGCGCCCAGGCGGCATGCCAGATGGTCAGGCGCGCGGTGTGAATATCCATCTCATTATCGGCCAGTTGAAAGCCCACCCCTTCATGATGGCCGATCAGTTTGCCAAAGGCTTCACGCCGCGCCGCATAATTCAGCGCCACATCATGGGCGCGCTTCATCGCGCCCAGCCAGCGCATGCAATGGGTCAGCCGCGCGGGCCCCAGCCGCACCTGGGCATAACGGTAGCCCTCATCAAGCTCGCCCAGAATATCAGCGGCGGGTATGCGCACATTATTGAGCAGCACCTCACTGTGACCGCCGGTGAAGCCCCGGTCCAGCGTATCCAGATCGCGGATAATTTCGATACCCTTGCGGTCCATAGGGGTCAGAAACATGGTGGCGCCGCGCCCGCGTTCCACAGTGGCGCCGGTACGCGCCATGATAATGCCAAGACCCGCGCCGCGCGCGCCGGTGATCAGCCATTTGCGGCCATTGATCACAAAATCCTGCCCGTCGCGGACTGCCGTGGTGGCCAGCATGCCGGGATCGGACCCCGCCCCGTCAGGTTCCGTCATCAGAAAAGCGGACCGGATATCGCCCGCCGCCAGCGGGCGCAGCCAGCGTTCCTTGTGCGATTTGCTGGCAACCACTTCGAGCATGTGCATATTGCCCTCATCCGGGGCGAAAATATGCAGCGCGATCGGCCCGAGCGGCGAATAGCCGGCCTCCTCAAAAACCACCGCCTTGCCGCGATGATCCAGCCCAAGGCCGCCAAATTCCTTGCTGACATGCGGCACGAACAGGCCCGCTTTTTTAGCCAGCGCATTCAATTCCAGGCGCAGTTCATCGGATGGCCCGTGTTCGCCCTGACGGCGGTCATTCTCATAGGGAATGATCTGATCGCGGATAAAGGCGCCGGTTCGTTGCTTGAGCTCTACCAGTTCCTGCGGCAACGAAAAATCAATCATGGTTCACCTGGCCTTCTGATGTGAATATGTGAAAAGGCAAATAACCGCCCCGCAAAACTGCATAATCGAATCTAAAGCAATTCCATCAAGGTTGGAAAGCCATAGTCGGACAATCAAAATCAAACAGTCAGAGTCAAACAAACAGACACAAGCGCCAGTGAAATTGCGCCCGGTACGGAATCACACTATTGGGAAACATGTATATTTATCAATCAACCAATGTACAGCACTGTTCGCAGCCGCCAACAATAATAGCAGCACATTATTTATAGAGCGGGTTCAGCTCCCGAATAGCTTTTATACACACGCCCAGATATACGATGCTTGTGAAAGCAGTGGCCGCCGGTGCGTCTCCGGAACCATAGCGTGACGGCATCTTGTTGACCCCGCAGCGCATAGCCCCATCAGGACGAAGCGCGGGGGGCGAAGTGTGGTGGAGCTGAGCGGGATCGAACCGCTGACCTCGTCATTGCGAACGACGCGCTCTCCCAACTGAGCTACAGCCCCATACCCGCTTGTTCCCGCCGCGCGCCTCAGCGCCCGGACGGGGGTCATGCAGGGGTTTTAGGGGCGGCGGCGTCCCGTGTCAAGCTGTGCCGCCAGGCCCTATTTTACGGATCATATGGAACAGCCAAAGGCTGTTCCATATGATCCGTAAAATAGGGCCGGTCTGAAAATTCAGGGCAATTCCTGTTCGGACTACACCATCTGCTTCAAGTCGAACAGACTCCAGTGTTAGGGCGCTTGCATGACGCGCTGGGCGCGGGTACATGTGGTCCAAATAACCGGCGGGATCGGGCGCAGCATGCAGGCAGTTTTCTGGCTTATCAACGAATTACTGAATCTTTACTGGTGGGTGATCATCATTGGCGCGGTATTAAGCTGGCTGGTGGCCTTTGAAGTGGTCAATACCCGCAATCGCTTTGTCGCCATGGCGCTGGATTTCACCCATCGCCTGACCGAGCCGGCCTTGCGCCCGATCCGGCGGTTTCTTCCCGATCTGGGCGGTATTGATATCTCGCCGGTGCTGCTATTGCTTGGCATCATGTTCTTGCAAAAACTTCTATATGATCTGGCGCGCACCGTGTCCTTCTGAGATGGCCAGGCCGGGCCGGGCGCGAACAGCGGAGACACGCCATGGGTAAAGCCCGCATCATTGATGGCAAGGCGCTGGCGCAGTCACTGCGCGCCGATGTGGCCCGCGAGGCGGCGCGGCTGGCGCGCGATCACGCGCTCACGCCGGGGCTTGGCGTCATATTGGCTGGCGATGATCCGGCCAGCCAGATTTATGTGCGCAACAAGGGCGTGCAAGCGGTTGAGTCAGGCCTGCGCAGTTTTGAAACCCGGCTGCCGCAGAACGCCAGTCTTGCGGATGTTTTGGCCGCTGTGCGCGCCTTCAATGAAAATCCATCCGTACACGGGTTTCTGGTGCAGCTGCCGCTGCCCCGGCATCTGCCCGAAGCCGAAGTGCTGCGGGCTATTGATCCGGAAAAGGACGCCGATGGCATTCATGTGATCAATGCCGGCCTGCTGGCCAGCGGCATCGCGGGGCCTGCGCCCTGTACGCCGGTTGGCTGCATACTTTTGATCAGGCAGGTGCTGGGGCCCGATCTTTCAGGGCTTGAAGCGGTTATTGTCGGACGCTCCAATATTGTCGGCAAACCGGTTGCGCAATTATTGCTGCGGGAAAACTGCACGGTCACGATTGCCCATTCGCGCACCAGGGATCTGGCGGGCATCTGCCGCCGTGCGGATATTCTGGTCGTTGCGGCCGGGCAGCCCGAACTGGTACGCGGCGATTGGATAAAACCCGGCGCCACTGTCATTGATGTGGGCATGAACCGCCTGCCTGCGCCGGAAAAAGGCGAGGGCAAAACCCGGCTGACGGGGGATGTCAATTTTGCAGAAGCGGTGGAGGTCGCCGGTGCGATCACGCCGGTGCCGGGCGGCGTTGGCCCAATGACGATTGCCTGTCTGTTGCGCGCCACCCTGATTGCCGCCTGCCGCCAGAATGGGCTGCCGGTTCCGGAGATTTGATGCGCCGCTGATTTAACCCGCCTGAGGACTGGAGCCATGCTGATGGGGCGGATCTGGATTCTGATGCTGATTGCTATGCTGGGCGCGTGTGACGCGCCGGTCCCGCTGCGCGGGGCCTGCATGGGCAGTGATCTGCAAAGCGGGCTGCGTTACGCGGATTGCGGTCCCGATGCGCCGGTCCTGACAGTGCGCACCGGCCAGCGCGGCGCGCCCCTGCATCAGCGTGCTCTGGTATATGCCGTCAGCAATGATTTTGATGGGCCCATCACCGGCTTTCGTCCGGACTTTCTGTTTTATCCGGTGTCTGCGGAAGCGCTGATCAACCGGGCCGTGACGCGCATTCGCGCCGGTGCATATCCCGGGGCCATTGAGGATCTGGATTCGGCGCTGAATTTTAATCCGCTGGCCGGGGATGCGTTTTATGCGCGTGGCCGTCTCTATGTGCTGACCGGGCAACCGCGCCAGGCCATTCAGGATTTGAACGAGGCCTGGCGTCTGACCGGAGGGCGCAGCGATATCGCCTATCACCGTGCCAATGCCTATCGTCAGACCGGACGCCTGCGCGAGGCCTTGCGCGATTATGATTATGTTCTGCGTCACGACCCGCAGCATGCCGGGGCCACTATCAATCGGGGCGCGGTCCGGGCCCTGCTGGGGGTAATGAACGGCGCGCTGGCGGATGAAAATACTGCCCTGAAATATCAACCCGATAGCAGCGAGGCTTTGTATAATCGCGCCACTGTCAATGTCTGGCTGGGAAATATTCCGGCGGCGCTGGGCGATCTTGACCGGTTGATTGAACGCTTTCCGATGGATCTGGCTCTGTATCGCAGCCGCGCGGCGGCGCTGGTCCTGTCCGGGAATATCACGGCCGCCAAGGGTGATTATCAGCGGATTCTGCATGAAATGCCTGACGATGCGGATGCGCTGATTGGCCGCGGGCGGCTGCGCGCGCGCGAAGGCGGACATAATCTGGCAGTGCTCGACTTTAACCATGCCTTGCGGGTGCGCCCCGGCGATGCCGTTGCGGTGCTGGCACGCGGACAGGCCTATAGGGCGCTGGGCCGTCTGCCCGAAGCGTTGGAAAATTTTGACGCCGCCATTAAATGGGCGCCTGGCCTGGCCGAAGCCTATGCGGCGCGGGCAGCCCTGCTGCGCCAAATGGGCGACACCGCGCGCGCCAGTGCGGACGAGGCCAGCGCCGCCGCACGCGCCGCGCGCCCGCAATCCACCGGCGCAAGATAAAACCAAGCCTTCACTTGAATTTTGAGACTGACAGGGATAGGTTGCGCGGCGATTGCAGCCGCCGGGCTCAATCCATTGCTTATGCCGCCGTAGCTCAGTTGGTTAGAGCGCTTGATTGTGGATCAAGAGGCCCCTGGTTCGAATCCAGGCGGTGGTACCAGCCCTCACCGCCCCTGCCTCTATTGCGCCCCCTTTCCGCTGCCGGGAGGCGCCGGGCCCTCTTTCTATTTACATTTAGTTATAGTAGAATAATCTGAATACTACATTCCGGACAGGCATATGTTATCGGGAAAGCGCATTCTACTCATCATTGGCGGCGGCATCGCGGCCTATAAAAGTCTGGAACTGATTCGCGCCCTGCGCGCCCAGGGGGCCAGTGTGCGCGGCATTCTGACGGCGGGCGGGGCGCAGTTTGTGACGCCTTTGTCGGTCGCCAGCCTGTCCGGCGACAAGGCCTATACCGAACTGTTCGATCTGATGAACGAAGCCGAAATGGGGCATATTCAGCTATCGCGTGACGCCGATCTGCTGGTGGTGGCGCCTGCCACCGCCGATCTGATGGCGAAAATGGCGCATGGGCTGTGTGATGATCTGGCCACCACGGCGCTGCTGGCCACTGACAAGCCGGTGCTGATTGCGCCCGCCATGAATGTGCGCATGTGGGGCCATGCGGCCACAAAGCGCAATCTGGCGGCATTATGTGCCGATGGGGTTATCGTGGTGGGCCCCAATGCGGGCGACATGGCCTGCGGCGAATTCGGGCCGGGGCGCATGGCGGAAGCAGGCGAAATCGTTGCGGCGGTGGCGGCGCAGCTTGTCCCTGCCGCCCGCCCGCTTAGCGGTTTGCGCGCGCTGGTAACCTCGGGGCCGACGCATGAGCCGATTGATCCTGTGCGTTATATCGCCAACCGCTCTTCCGGCAAGCAGGGCCACGCCATCGCTGCCGCGCTGGCGGCGCTGGGGGCTGAAACGATCCTGGTCTCCGGCCCGGTGCAGGAAGCCTTTCCCAAGGGCGTCGCCATCCGCCGGGTGGAAACCGCCTGCGACATGCTGGCCGCCTGCAAGGAGGCCGGTCAGCTTGATATTGCGGTCTGTGCCGCCGCCGTTGCCGACTGGCGCGTTGCAAGCCAGTCGTCCCGCAAGATTAAAAAACGCGCCGATGGCAGTACCCCGGCACTCGCATTGACGGAAAATCCTGACATTTTACACACGCTGAGCACCCCGGGCCCGCAACGCCCCCGTCTGGTGGTGGGCTTTGCGGCGGAAACCCATGATCTCGTAAGCCATGCCCGTGAAAAACGCGCCCGCAAAGGCTGCGACTGGATCGTCGCCAATGATGTCTCGCCGCATACCGGTATCATGGGCGGCGATTTCAATACCGTGCATCTGCTGACCGAAACCAGTGTTGAAGACTGGCCGGCGATGAGCAAGATCGAGGTTGCGCAACGGCTGGCCCAGCGCATCGCAGAACATTTTGCGAAGCGCTGATGCTGAAGATTGCTTTTTGCCGCCTGCCGCATAATCCGGATCTGCCGCTGCCGGCCTATGCCACACCGGGCGCTGCCGGGCTGGATCTGTGCGCCGCAGTGCCTGCCGATGATCCGCTGATTCTGCAGCCGGGCGCGCGCGCGCTGATCCCCACCGGCTTTGCCATGGCCATACCGCCTGGATATGAGGCGCAGATACGGCCCCGATCCGGTCTGGCGCTAAAACATGGTGTCACCGTGCTGAATGCGCCCGGCACTATCGACGGCGATTATCGCGGCGAAATTGGCGTCATCCTGATTAATTCGGGCAAGACGCCCTTCACCATTGCGCGCGGCGCGCGTATTGCCCAGATGGTGATCGCCAGCACCACACAGGCGCAAATCATCGAAACCGCCGAACTGCCTGAGACCGGGCGCGGCGCCGGCGGCTTTGGTTCTACAGGTTTATAGGGGTGCAGGACAGATGTTGCGGCTGACGAAGAAAATGCGTTTTGCGCTTGAGGCGGTGGTGGACATTGCCTATAACGCCCGGCCCGAGCCGGTGCAGTCGCGCGAAATTACCCGGCGTCAGGGCATTCCGCAACGCTATCTGGAACAGGTGATGCAGCAATTGGTGCATGCCAATATCCTGAAAGGCGTGCGCGGCCCGCGCGGCGGCTATACGCTGGCGCGCGAACGCCGCCGTATCAGCGTTGGCGAAATCATCCGCGTGATCAGCGAGAATGACGAACCCGATCCCGACAAACAGGAAGTCCATTCCGTTCTCGGCGCAACCGTGATCAATCCCTTATGGGATGAAATGCAGGCCGAAATGATGCAGCGCTTTGACCGGGTCAGCATAGAAGATTTATGCAATCGCGCCGACGCCGCAAAGGTCGCGCCCGAACACCGCAAACAGGCCGACTTCAATATCTGATCCGGACAGGGCCTAGCGGCCCGCTTCCTTGACGCGCATCAGAATCCAGAAACCCAATATAAGAAACAGCAGGACCACCGCCATGCCGGCGCGTTGCGAAGATAGTGTGGCGGTAATCAGGCCGATTAGCAGGGGCGCCAGAAAGGCTGTGGCCTTGCCCGACATGGCATAGAGCCCGAAAAATTCCCCGGACATGTGCCTGGGTGCGAGACGGGCCAGCAGGGTCCGGCTGGCGGCCTGCACCGGTCCGCCGAATATGCCCATCAGGATACCGCTCAGCAGATAGGCCTGTTCCGGAACGCTGCTGAATGGCGGCGCGCCCGGAATGACGGGATCTGCCGCAACACCAAACAGGATCGTGCCCGGCTGAATGGAAATGGCCAGCAGCGCAGCGGCGATCAGCCCGGAACCCGAAACCAGAATTGTACGGCGCGAGCCAAACTGGTCATCCGCCCAACCGCCTGCAAATGCGCCAATGGCGGCAAAGATAATCAAAATAATGCCAAACAGGCCGAGCGTGAAAATCTCCCAGCCGAACAGCCCCGCCCCGTAAATGCCGCCAAATGCAAACAGCGCCGAAAGCCCGTCGGAATAGATCATATGCGCGATCAAAAACCGCATCACATTACCATGGCGGCGCAGCTGCAACAGTGTTTGACGCAATTGCGCCAGACCTTCGCGCACCGCCTGTGTAACGGCCTTGTCCGCCCTGGGCCGGTCCGGTGTGAACAAAAAGAAGGCCGGGCAGAACAGCGCAAACCAGATGGCTGTCATCGGGCCAACAAGCTGTCCTGGCGCCTCCTTCAGGCCCGGCGCGGTGATGATGAGCACCAGGCTGATCAGGCCCCCGACATATCCAAGCCCCCAGCCAAATCCGCTTAATCGTCCCAGGCGCTCCGGCGAAACCAGATCGGGCAGCATCGCATTGCTGAACACAATGATGAATTCCGCGCTGATCGAAGCCAGCACCAGCGCAGCCATGACCGGCAATAACAGGCCCAGCGCGCCGGGTGCTGCAAACCACAGCATGGTGTTACTCAGTACAAAGATTACAGCCAGCGCCGCTATCCAGGGCTTGCGCCGCCCCATTCTGTCGGCGGCCGCCCCCAGCACCGGGCTTAACAGCGCAATGAGTGCGCCTGCAAGGGCCTGTGTATAGCCCCACAATTCCTGCCCGCGCACCGCGTCTCCAATAAAGGCCATGGCGAAATAGGGTGCAAAAATGAAAGTCGTGACCAGTGTGAAATAGGGCTGATGCGCCCAATCCAGCAGCGCCCAGGAATATTGCCCGCGGCGCCGCCAGAAGGATAACCGCTGCTTATCAGCGCTTGCCTGCGGGTGATTCATGCAGGCAGCATAGCCTGGCGGAACTGACCGGCGCCAGCCTTACTTGTTCAGCAGATCGCGCATCTGGCGGTTGACGAAGGCCAGTTTGGCGACGCTGATGGTTCCGGCCCGCATGCCGTCAATCAGCCGCACCGTGCGGGCCACTGCCTGTGCATGCTGTGTGCACCAAAGCGCCACTGCCTGCTGCGCGTCATGTCCTGCCCCGGCGCTTAACGCCTGGGCCGTCATCACCCGCTGCTGCCCGTAAAAATCATCAATCATGGCGTTCATCGCCAGGCGTTCCCAATGCCCCTGGGCCGGATTTTTTTCCGCCGCGCTGCACAGCCAGTCCAGATTCAGTTCCGCCCCTATGCGGTAAAAGGCTGCCGCCACATCGCCAATATCCCGGCCTGTGCTGCGCGCCACCTGCACCATATCCGCCGCTGCCCCCATTGGCGGCAGCGCCGCCGCCTGCCGGCTGATATCTTCGGGCGTGCCATCGGCCAGCAGGGCCTGCAAGCGTTCGTTGTATGCCTGCATTTCCACCGGCGGCAGATGCAGATGGATTTCGCTGCGCAATTGCGCAATGCCCGGCTGATAGGCCGCGATAACCGCACTCATATCCATGGGTTGCGGCGCATTGCGCAAAAACCAGATAGCCGCGCGCCGGATCAGGTCGCGCCCATAAAGCTGGATGCGCGTCTGCACCGCCGCAGGCAGCCGGTTGTCCAGCGCTTCCAGCGCATGCCAGAATGCGCGCATATTAAAAGCTGCGCGCGCCACTACAAAGGCGCGTACAATTTCGGCAGTGGAATTTCCGGTTTCCTCGGCGATGGCGCTGACAAAACTGATGCCCGCCCGGTTGACAATCGAGTTGGCCAGCAGCGAAGCCATGATTTCACGGCGCAACTGATGCCCAAGCAATGTCTGTGGATATTTTTCGCGCAGCGGTATGGGAAAATAACCCAGCAGATCGTCCCGCAAATATTCCGAATCGAGCAGGTCGCTGTCCAGCAGCTCCATCCGCATGCCATTTTTGGCATAGGCGACCAGCACCGCAATCTCCGGCCTTGTAAGGCCGGACCCCGCCTCCGCGCGTTCCGCCAGCGCCGCATCATCGGGCAGAAATTCGATGCTGCGGTTTAGCAGGCCGGCGCGTTCCTGTTCGCGGATAAAGCCCGCATGGGCGTCCAGCAGGCGATGCGCCTGCGCAGCCTCCAGGCTGATCGCCAGGGTCTGCTGATAATTATCGCGCAGCACCAGTTCGGCCACCTCATCGGTCATCGAGGCCAGCAGCTGATCGCGCTGCTTGCGCGGCAGATCGCCCGCGCGCACTTCAGGGCCAAGCGCGATCTTGATATTCACTTCATGATCAGAGCAATCGACGCCCGCCGAATTATCCACGGCGTCGGTATTGATCGCGCCGCCGGATTGCGCATATTCAATGCGGCCCAATTGCGTGCAGCCAAGATTTGCGCCTTCGCCAATGACTTTGGCTTTCACCTTGCAGCCGTCAATGCGCACCGCGTCATTGGCCTTGTCGCCCACATCCAGATGGCTTTCGCGCGAGGATTTGAGATAGGTGCCGATGCCTCCGAAAAACAGCAGATCCGCCTCCGCCCCAAGCAGCGCATGGATCAGTTCCTCCGGCGTGACCGCCGCCTGGCTCAGGCCGGTCATCTGCTGTATCTGCGGCGTCAGCGTGATGGATTTACGCGCACGGCTGAACACGCCGCCCCCGGCGCTGATCAGTTTTGGATCATAATCCGCCCAGGAAGAACGCGGCAGTTCAAACAGCCGCGCGCGTTCCTCAAAACTTTTTGCCGGATCGGGATCGGGATCAATGAAAATATCACGATGGTCGAACGCCGCCAGCAGCCGCGTCTGGCGCGATCGCAACATGCCATTGCCAAACACATCCCCCGACATATCGCCACAGCCGATAACGGTGAAGGGTTCGCTCTGAATATCTTTGCCGCGTTCGCGAAAATGGCGCTTCACCGCTTCCCATGCGCCGCGCGCCGTGATCGCCATTTTCTTATGATCATAACCAACCGAGCCGCCCGAGGCAAAGGCGTCGTCAAGCCAGAACCCGTAAGATTGCGCCACGCCATTGGCGATGTCCGAAAAGCTGGCCGTGCCCTTGTCGGCGGCAACCACCAGATAGGGATCATCTCCGTCATAGCGCAGCACATTTTCCGGCGGCCCGGCCCGGCCATCAACAATATTATCGGTCAGATCCAGAAGTCCCGAGACAAACATCCGATAGGCGGCGATGCCTTCCTGCTGAATGGCGTCGCGCGTGCCGTTCTGGGGCAGCCGTTTGGGGAAAAACCCGCCTTTTGATCCAACCGGAATGATGACTGCGTTCTTCACCTGTTGCGCCTTGACCAGCCCCAGAATTTCGGTACGGAAATCCTCGCGCCGGTCGGACCAGCGCAGCCCGCCGCGCGCGACCTTGCCAAAACGCAGATGCACCCCTTCGACACGCGGCGCATAAACGAAAATTTCCACCATGGGGCGCGGCAGCGGTAAATCATCCACGTGACGGCTGTCCAGCTTGAAAGAGAAATAGGGCTTGTCCATCCCGTCATGGGCGCGCTGATAAAAATTGGTGCGCAATGTGCTCTCGATCAGATTCAGAAATCGCCGCAATATCCGGTCTTCATCAAGGCTTTCAACCGCATCAAGGGCCTGTGCGATCTGTTCGCGCAGTTGCGCGGCCTGAATGCCGCGGTCAGCCGGATAAGCCACATTAAAACGCGCATGAAACAGATCAATCATCTGACGCACAATGGCGGGATTGGCGCTTAGCGCGCGCTCCATATAATCATTGCTGTACAGAATGCCCGCCTGGCGCAGATATTTGCCATAGGCGCGCATGACGGCCGCCTCGCGCCATTTCAGGCCGGCCGCCAGCACCAGCCGGTTATAGCCGTCACTCTCGGCGGCGCCGCGCCAGATTGCGCTGAACAATTCCTGAAGATTTTCACGCACAAGCCCAAGATCAACCGGACGGCCCTGTGCTTCCCGCATTTCAAAATCATGCAGCCAGATGCGCGCCAGGCCCGCGGCGTCAATTTCATAAGGATGTTCGCCCAGCACCTGGAAACCCATGCGTTCCAGCATGGGCATGCAGTCACTCAGGGGAACGGCTTCACCCCGGCGGAACAGTTTGAAACGCACTGTTGCGTCCGCATCCTCGATGGCGCGGTAAAAGCTGACTTCGACGCCATCTGAATTTAACAGCATCTCCATATGCTCTATATCGCGCACCGCCAGTTCCGGCGAAAACTGCGCCATATAATCGGGCGGAAAGCCGTTTGAATAGCGTTCCCATAATTGCAGCCCGCGCCCGCCGCCCGCATGGGCCAGCACCGCCACCCGCAATTCATCCCGCCAGGTGCGGGCCGCCTGATCAATTTGCGCCTCGATCCTTGCAATTTCAAATTCAGGCAGCGCGCCGGGGGTGGCCGTGACGATAAAATGCACGCGCGCCAGCGGCGCATCGCCATATTCCGGCGTGATGGCGGTGACTGTGCCATTAAAACTCTGCGCCAGAATGACGGCGATACGCGCCTGCAAACCGGCGTCATAGCGTTCACGCGGAATAAAAACCAGGCATGAAACATAGCGCTCAAACGGATCGACACGCACGATTAGCCGGGTGCGCGGGCGTTCCTGAAGGCGCAGAATGGCGATGGCGTTTTCAAACAGATCATCGCGCCGGGTCTGAAACAATTCATCGCGCGGATAGGTATCGAGAATATTCTGGATGGCCTTGCCGTCATGGCTGTCGCGGGCGAATCCGGCACGCGCAATGGTCAGTGCGACTTTGCGCCGCAGCAGGGGGATATCAGCGGGCGGCAGGCTATAGGCGCCGGATGTGAACAGGCCGGTAAAGCGGCGTTCGCCTATCACCGCGCCATCCGGGCCATACCGCTTGACGCCGATATAATCCATATAGGTATCGCGGTGCACGCTGGAGCGTATATCGGTTTTGGTAATGATCAGCGGCCCCGGACGGTTCAGGCTTTGCAGAATTTCGGGCGAAATCGCCACCAGCGCATTGCTCCGGGAACGGAACAGTTTGATATCCGGATCCCGCAGCACGCCAAGGCCTGTCCCTGGAACCACCGATGCGGCAAGCCCGGCGCCATTTCCCGAGAATGCCAGTTCGGCATAGCCCAGCAGCGTGAAGTGATTGTCCCGCAGCCATTGCAGAAACGCCACTGATTCGTCTATTTCAGCTTCTGCAATCGGCAGGCTGTTCTGGCGAATTTCGGTCACCGCCATATCAATGCGCGCCAGCATTTCACGCCAGTCGGCAACTGCGGCGCGCACATCCGCCAGAACCGCGGCAATATGATCGCGGATGGCGTTCAGCCCCGCGCCTTCGGGCTGTTCATCAATCATGATATGAATGAAGGATTCCGCTTTGGCCCCGGAATCGCAGCCTTCCGCCAGGGCGTCCCAGCATCCATCCGGCGTGCGCCGCACGTGCAGCACGGGATGCGCCACCAGATGCACGCCCAGGCCGCGCCGCGCAATCACCGCGCTGACGGAGTCGAGCAGAAACGGCATATCGTCATTGACGAGTTCAATGACCGTGTGCGGGGTCTGCCAGCCATGCGCTTCCATGCGCGGGGTGTATACCCGCACCAGCGCCTCGCCGGGCTGGCGTCTGGCCGCCAGTCTGTAATGCGCCAGCGCCGCCCCGTAAATATTCTGCACCGGCAATTGCAGCAGGTCTTCGGCGATGACGTTTTTGAAATATTGCCCGATAAAGTTTTCCAGTTCTGCTCTGGCCGCCGGGCTTATACGGTCCCCCGCCAGAGTGGCGGCGCGGGCAAGCAGTGCCGATTTTCTATCATTCGCACTCGCAATCATATGCAATTCCGCCTTTTGCTGACGCCATTCCCCCAGGTGCGAAAAGTTACCACTTGATATCTTTCAATTATCTTTCAAATTTTTGCCATTGTTTTTTATCCGCCAAGGATGGACACTTTACGTCCGCAAACAGTTTCAGGCATCAAAATCAAAAAGGGGTCGATATATGAACGTCGCAGCGAGCGATCTGGAAGTCTTTATGCAAGGTCTGATCCGCAGAAATCCTGGGGAAACCGAGTTTCATCAGGCCGTTCAGGAGGTTGCCGGCAGCATCATCCCGTTCATTCAGGACAAGCCCAAATATCTGAAAATGCGCATCCTGGAGCGGCTGGCCGAGCCCGACCGGGTGGTGATCTTCCGGGTCTGCTGGGAAGATGATCAGGGCAATATCCGTGTCAACCGGGGCTACCGGGTTCAGAACAGCAACGCCATCGGCCCCTATAAAGGCGGTATCCGCTTTCATCCAACTGTAACATTAAGCGTTCTTAAATTTCTGGCCTTTGAGCAAACCTTCAAAAACAGCCTGACCGGCCTGCCCATGGGCGGCGGCAAGGGCGGCTCGGACTTCAACCCCAAGGGCAAGTCGGATAATGAGGTGATGCGCTTCTGCCAGTCTTTCATGACCGAACTGCACCGCCATATCGGTGCGGATGTCGATGTTCCGGCGGGCGATATCGGCGTGGGCGGCCGCGAGATCGGTTTCATGTTCGGCCAGTACAAGCGGCTGGAAAATATCTATACCGGCGTGCTGACCGGCAAGGGGCTGGAATATGGCGGCAGCCTGATCCGCACCGAGGCCACCGGCTATGGCGCGGTTTATATGATGGAAGACATGCTGACCCGCAACAAGAACGGCTTTGTCGGCAAAAAATGTCTGGTGTCGGGTTCCGGCAATGTTGCGCAATATGCCGCCGAAAAACTGATTCAACTGGGCGCGACGGTTTTGACCCTGTCGGATTCGGATGGCTTTATTTACGACAAGAACGGCATCACCGCCGAAAAACTGGCGCAGGTGATGGAAATCAAAAATGTCAAACGCGGCCGCATCGAGGAGGCCGCCAAAAAGATCGGCTGCGAATATTTTGCGGGCAAGCGGCCCTGGGCCGTGCCGTGCGATCTGGTGTTCCCCTGCGCCACGCAGAACGAAATCAGCGGCGAGGAAGCCAAGCTGCTGCTCACGAACGGCTGTATCGGCGTGGCCGAAGGGGCCAATATGCCGACGGTGCAGGAAGGCATTGATGCGTTCCTGCATTCCAAAATCCTGTTCGCGCCGTCCAAGGCGGCGAATGCCGGCGGCGTGTCAGTGTCAGGCCTCGAAATGAGCCAGAACAGCGCGCGGCTTTCCTGGAAGGAAGAAGATCTGCAAAAACTGCTGCGCGACGTGATGACCGGCATTCACAATCGCTGTGTGCAGTATGGCGAGGAAAAGGATGGCTATGTGAATTACCTCAAGGGTGCCAATATTGCAGGCTTCGTCAAGGTCGCCGACGCCATGCTCGCCTATGGCGTGGTGTGATCGCAGGCGGACAGGTTTTTCCTGATCCTGTATCCGTAAGATGCACACAACATGCATTTTACGGGTAAAGCCGGGGCCATGATTAAAATGGCGCCCGCGGCCGGGTTTACCGGAAATTTCGGGTGTTGGCGCGATACGGTCCCCGTGTGAAATCCGCGTGAAATCTGTGTGAAATAATGGCCCTCTTAATCCGCCGCGCTTTATTTGGCGGGCGCAAAATTCAAGCAATTCTGCGCCCATTGCACTTGCGGCGTGACTAAAGTAAGACTAAAGCACAGCAATTAACAGCACCCCGCAAAAGGCGAAAGCAGATCATGGATTTTAACGATACCCCGGAAGAAGCCGCATTTCGCGCCAAGGTTCGCGCCTGGCTGACCGCCAATGCCCCGCGCCGCATTGAGGGCGAATCCCCCCCGTCCATTCTGGCGATGGAAGGCGCGGATGCAGAATTGATCGCGCGCTCCAAGGCCTGGCAGGCGAAAAAGGCGGCCGAAGGCTATGCCGCCATCAGCTGGCCAAAAGAATATGGCGGCATGGGCGGCACGCCGATGCAGAATGTTATTTATTCGCAGGAAGAAGCGCATTTTGATGTTTCCAGCGATCTGTTCATTCTCGGCCTGGGCCTGGCCATGCCTACTTTGATGGTGCTGGGATCGCCTGCGCAGAAAGAACGCTTCATCAAGCCGGCGCTTTATGGCGAAGAAATCTGGTGCCAGCTATTTTCCGAACCGGGGGCGGGGTCCGATCTGGCCGGGGTGCGCACCCGCGCCGAAAAAGACGGCGATGAATGGGTGGTGAACGGACAGAAAATATGGACCACGCTGGGCCATATCGCCGACTGGGGCATTCTGGTCGCGCGCACCGATCCCAACAAGCCCAAGCACAAGGGGCTGAGCTTTTTCCTGCTGGACATGAAAACCCCGGGCATCACCGTCAAACAGATCAAGCAGATTTCCGGCGCCAGCAGCTTTAATGAAATTTTCTTTGAAAATGTGCGCATTCCCGACGCCAACCGCGTGGGCAAGGAAGGCGATGGCTGGAAGGCGGCCTTGACGGTGCTGATGAATGAACGTGTGGTCGTCGGCAATCTGTCGGCAGGTCATGGCGTGGGTGAATTCCTGTCACTGGCGCGCGACACGCAGCTGGCTGATGGCCCGGCCATCCGCAATGCCGCCGTGCGTGAAAAAATTGCCGACTGGTATATTCAATCTGAAGGCCTGAAATATATTCACTACCGCACTTTGACTGCGATCAGCAAAGGCGTGACCCCCGGCGCGGAAAACGCCATCTCCAAGGCGGTGGGCGCGGTCTATGGCCAGGACCTGCCGCATTTCGCCATGGAACTGATGGATATGGGCGGCATCATCCGCGATGCGGAATTATCCCCGCATGAAGCGGGTTTCCAGGAAGCCTGGATCACCTCGCCCGCTTTGCGCATTGGCGGCGGCACCGACGAAATCCTGCGCAACATCATCGCCGAACAGGTGCTTGGCCTGCCCGGCGATATCCGCGTGGACAAGGACATGCCCTTTAACGCTTCGCCGGGGAATAAATAATTCTCCGGCGGCGTGCGTTGTCTTTAACCCGGAAAATCCGCACGCCATATGCTTGATGCTGTACCAAATGAACGCGAATAGGCCGAAATTTACGCATCGCTTTTGTGTTGCGCCGATGATGGACTGGACGGACCGGTTTGACCGGTACTTTCTGCGCCAGCTGTCGCGTCATGCGCGGCTCTATACCGAAATGGTCACGGCCAATGCGGTGTTGCATGGCGACCGGCAGCGTTTGCTGGGCTTTGATCAGAGCGAACATCCCGTCGCGTTGCAGCTTGGCGGGTCGGAACCCGCAGCACTGGCCGAAGCGGCAAAAATCGGCGCGGATTTCGGCTATGACGAGATCAATCTGAATGTCGGCTGTCCCAGCGACAGGGTGCAGTCCGGGCGTTTCGGCGCCTGTCTGATGGCGGAGCCGGAACTGGTCGCGCACTGCGTGGCCGCCATGCGCGCCGCCGTGCCGCATCTGCCGGTGACGGTGAAATGCCGTACCGGCATTGACCGTCAGAACCCGGAGGAAATTCTGCCGCGCTTTATCGCCACTGTGCGCGATGCGGGCTGTGAAACCTTTATCATTCATGCGCGCATGGCCTGGCTCGAAGGGCTTAGCCCGAAGCAGAACCGCGACATTCCGCCGCTCGATTATGCGCTGGCGCATCGTATGAAGACGGAATTTCCGGAACTGACTTTTGTGCTGAATGGCGGCCTGCATTCGCTGGATGACGCCGCGCCGCATCTGGCGCATCTGGACGGGGTGATGCTGGGCCGTGCCGCCTATCATAATCCCTATCTGCTGGCGGAGGTTGATGGCCGCCTGTTCGGCGATGACGCGCCGCCGCCCACACGCGCGCAGGTGATCGAACGCCTGCTGCCCTGGGCCGATGCCCAGGTGGCGCAGGGGGTGCCGCTGCATTGCATTACCCGGCATATTTTTGGTTTGTTTCAGGGCCAGCCGGGCGCGCGATCCTGGCGGCGGCATCTGAGCGAAAATGGGCATCGCCCCGGCGCGGGCGCGGGTGTGATCCGGGATGCGCTGGTGCATGTACTGGACCCCGATCTGGCGCGGCGGGCGGCCTAGCGGCATGACATTAGATTTGTCCTTTGACCCCCTCCCGGCCTCCCCCTTTCAGGGGGAGGAGGGCGATAGCCGCGCATACTCCCTCCC
>Ga0209867_1000097_pt1 | contig 24478 bp, 21 predicted proteins | sample GWRWmT4_4Nov14_FD_187197 | JGI IMG/M metagenome (GOLD analysis project Ga0209867, IMG submission 187197) | Sand microcosm microbial communities from a hyporheic zone in Columbia River, Washington, USA - GW-RW T4_4-Nov-14 (SPAdes) (version 2) | ecosystem: Engineered > Artificial ecosystem > Sand...
CTTTACCCAACAAAGCCTGTTTTTCTCCATTATTTTTAGTAGATTTTAAAATTGGAGAAATGGTTGAAACAAACCATACCTTCTTCATAAAATTATCGGTCAAGTTAACCCCGTTGTGAATATTCATTAGTTTATAGTTGTAGTCGCCTCCAACTCCACTGACACGTCTGGTGTTTAGAAAGCTTATAATTTCAGGGTGGTCAACATCCAAATAAGCAGCATAGCTTCCACGTCTAGTTTGACCTTGTTTGAAAGCGGTACAACTAGCATCATAGGTGCGTAAATGTGGTATAATCCCAACAGACTTGTCATCTGGTTGCCTTATGCCAACACCCAACCCTATACCTCCTCCTATTACACTTAGTTCACTTACCTCTGCCCAGGTGTCAATTATGCCACGAGTCGTATCCGGTAAATAAGGCAGGAAACAAGCTATCGGCAACCCTTGTTTTGTTTTTCCAAAAGAAAGTTGTGGAGAGCTTGGACTCAACCAGTGTTGAGAGATGTAGTCATAAAGTCGTTGTCCAAGTTCCAAATCACCATTGCAAAAACTTTTCGCGACAAAGGCAAAACGTTCTTGGGGTGACTGCTCGTCTGGACGCATGTATGAGTCTTTAAGTCGAATATAACTCAAAGAGTCTAATAGTTCATTTCTTGATTCAATTGTGGTAATCGTCATGTTTATTATTAAATTTTTATTTTGAAAAAAATTTCATTTTTAAATTGTGGTGGAAAAGTGTTCATATTGTATACTTGAATTTTTAATGCTTAAAATAAACATTAAAAATCTTTTAATTAGGATTTTTGAACTAGTTTTATTTCGGGTCTTAGTTTACCTAGGAGATGTTGTACTTGAGATAGGCTCCTCTTTAACCATAATCTCTTGTAGAATGAGAGCATGTTCTTTTTTCTCCTTCAAATATCCCAACCAGGGTAAAATTTTCAAAAAATATAATAATAAACATGCATCTTGTACACTTACTCGTACTCTTCTTATATACCGTTTTAACCGTGGCGTTTCCAATGGTGAACAATAGCATACCAGAAACAATTGAGGGAGTGGATATCTTTACCCCAGACCAGTACTCTTTTAACGTGTCATGTTGTCGTTGGTAATATATTTTAATGGTTTTTGAAACCATTAAAATATCTTTAAGGCTTAAAAAATGTCTTTAACTCTTGATTTCCAAGTTTCACTCTCGAAAGAGTTAAATTAGACCTTGGTTTGAGTAAATTTTTTACTCTATTTAAAAGACGGCAAACTTCCTTAAAATGATTAAGATAGTTTTAAAAATCGATTTGTAGTTATGAACGGCTATACACATTTCAGCGTCATTGTTCGACTCTGAAAGAGACAGTTCACCGCTCATTTCGGCAATATACAAGGAATGAATAGTAAAATTCTTGTAGGTCTTGATACTTTTTAATCAAAGCATCGATTTGTATTATTAATTTATCCATAATTTTATTAACTAATAAATGGAGTCAAATAAATACAATAACTACATGCGAGTATCAGAAGCGGTTGTTGTGGGTGGTCTAAGCCTTTATTTTTACAAAAAAATTTCAGACTTGGAGGCGGTCGTGGAGGACCTTAAAAATCAAATTGTTATACAAAATAACCAAATTAGATATTTGATTGGTTCAATCAATCCACAACCACACCAACCACAAAATCAACAATTTGCAGGCCATACAACACCTTTAAAAATACCTCATATGGGAAATGAGTTCAATCGCAAACCAATGACGCACATCTACCACGAAAGTAACCCTGAAAGAGTTAAGGAACATTTTAACCTACGTGAAAGTGTAACTGCTAGAACTAGTGTAGCTGCTCGGACCATTCAAAATAGAGAAATGGAGGCAATGTTTGAAGCTAATAACAAAAACAGTCTTGTATGCGAGGGAGACGTATGCAAACTTGTACCATTAAAAATAAGTAACACCTTCGATGAGGATGGTAAAGCCATCCGAAATCCAAAAGTCAATAATAATGGTGACGAGAAGCTAAAAAAATCTGTGGTAATATCGAAAATTAGTAAACATGTTGAATACGATCGAGAAAACGTCGACAACGATCAGACTTTCAAAGTCAACACATTTACAAATAGTTCACCGAATCCAGTTTTAAAGTCAGTTACGCCAAATCCCAGCACAAGCGCAATTCCAACAACGGGTGAAGACGAACCATCAACCACAGAATTGGATAAAATTTTAAACGAAATAGACAATGAAAATTGAGTATTTGGTGTATGCATCCAGACACTATGAAAAAATTTGAATTGTTTCAGTTTTGCAGTTAATAAATGACCGCCCGAAGCCCTTATATACCAGATATATTCAAGGATCCAGACACTTTGCCTCCAAAAACGCAAAAGTCTGACATTACTAAAGAAATCAAGGACTACATTGGTTCTTGTTTTGAAAAAAGCCTGAGGAACCATAAATTTGAGGTTTTTGAAAACGAAGACATAAAACCAGATATCGCGAGTCTCGTACACGAACTACAGAACACAACAGATAACTGTGTTAAGAAAACCGGGGATGTTGTTAGTGGTCCATTGCACCTGCTGAAACCTCCGGTTGCAGAAATGGATGCTGTAAACAAACATTACGTGGACACTCTCCTAAGTGAAAAATTGGCTACTAAATATTCGCGTAATTGTGACCTTAACGTTAACCATTTTAAAATAGTTAATCTTCAAACTCCTCAGAACCTTTCAGACGCCGTTAATAAAAATTATGTTGATGAAAGATTTGAACGATTAATGGCTATACAAAACCCTACATATCATATTTTTTCTAAAGGTCACACCCTAATTAAAAAAACGTTCTACTTCAACCCAGGTTTCGTGTGTCCGCACAAAATGCACATTACATCTGTAGGGTTCGCAACGTCCCCTTATAAATATAAAATTGGGGAAAAATTAAAAATGGGTGAAATGAACCCTACAAAATTATATTTTATGATTAACCAAGAAATAAGGAGTGAACACGCCATTGAAAAAGATGTGCAACTAGGATACATGCTAAAGGAGTTTTCCGAGCCTATAATAATAGAAAAAGGTGACAACCTTATGATGGTTGTAGAAAGCGCGCTTGAGGATTCTTCGGTTAATCTTACGTTCTATTAGGAAGGTAATAAATGAGCGGAGACCATATTAATCAACTTAAAATGGTTAAAGAACAACCATTAAATTTTCAAGATTTAGAGTATACTAAAAGGCTTCTTGAACCTTTTGAAGACTTGACAATAGAAAGGTTCGATGGAACCTCTTCGTCAACGATAAGCACGCCATCAAGCTCAACGAAACCAAATTTATTTTATCTTCTTGCTATAGGGCTTGTTTTAATCATTAATTTTCCAACGGTGAGATCAAAGTCTGGGTTAAACGAATATATCTTGTGGTTAATTTCAGCCGTAATACTACTTTTAGTGTTGTATTAAATTTTTAATGCTTTTTTTTAAGCATTAAAAATTATTGAACCAAAAAAGAGTTAAAATGACCAAAAAACACAGAAAATAAATGCAAGAGCTAATCATTGTAATAATTGTGCTACTTTCGGCCTTACTATTGATGTTGATGAGATACCATCAACCACCACAACCCATGGTTTCAGCGTCACCTCCACAACCTTCACTTCAACCACAGATAGTTCCAATTTATTTTCCAAGACCAATGTATCCATTCCCAAGGTTGGTTATCCGATAAGGTCTTCACCGCCTAGATTTAGGCCTCCAATTTACAGACGTTAAGTTTAAATTTTTTAAAAAATTTTTAACATGGGATTTTTAATGATTAAATTAACCTTAAACCCAGAAAAAGTGGATTAATCCACTTTTTTAATTTAATGGTTACAATAACCATTAAATTAAAAATTGATCAAAAAGTATAGGTAGTACCCTTGCCCAAATAACCATTTCAGACCCACTTTTTTAAATTTTTTAATAGACTAAGTCTATTAAAAAATGATGGTTGTTTTCTACTTAAAAATTAACAGTTTTAACAACTCGTTTTCCAGGTTTAGCTTCTTCATCTCCTTCATCTTCTTCATCTTCGCTACTACTCGAATTAAGATCGCTTTCATCCTCGCTTTTATTGGATACTTTTATATTTTTTGTTGGTGATTTTTCTTGAGGTTTCCTCCTTAAAATCAAAGGTTTGGCTTGATAGGCTTCAATCCACTTTGAAATTAAAACGTCGTTGACTCTAACTTGTAAGGCTACCTTTGACCCTACAAAGATACTTTCAAATCTTAAGGCCACTTTGATCCTAGCACGTTTATCAATGATAGTTTCTGGTTTGTCAATTGTCTCGTCGTTTTCATCCATAAAAATGGTAATAAATTCTTGTTTTTTCTGGTTGTACATAATCTTAGGATAAAGTTTAGGTCCGTCAGCATCACCAACTTCACTACCTTTCCAAGACAATCCTTTCATAGCGTCGATTTGACCTTTCAATTTTTTAAACTCGCTTTTCTTCAAGTAGTCTCTGCACACTGTCGCCAACTCTTCATATTTGGCAGCCCACTTTATTTCCTCATCCTTAGGGTTCTCTCGATCATAAAGACAAAGAGAAATTTGATAAGAAGTATTGTTAGTGTCCAAGGTGTTGAGAGCCACTCCAAAAGAAAAGACTTCTTCGGATGGGAACACTAAGGGATGATGCTCTTCATTAACCTTTTTCAAATATTTTTCGGAAATGTTCTTGTTTAACCATTTTTGATCAAGTAAGATGTGATAATGATCGGTTGGAATTTTATTGATTAGGGTTGGTTTCTTCCTATACATCTCGGTTGCATCGAAAACCTTGAATTTAGCCACAACAAATTCTTTTTGAGCAGGTTCGTCATGGTATATTTTGTCTGATAAGTTGTAAACAAAAGATGGTTCTTTCAAACCAGAATCGATGTTTTGAGTGTACCAGTTGTAGTCGATTAAAACGTGGTAGTCTATATCCTCTAATTTAGAAAAATCGTATTTAGTGGTGAATTCAGTAGTTGTAGTTTGAGAGTCGTAATCAAGCAATTCGTTGACGTCGTAGACACCATTTATTTTGTCGGTAACAGTTCGTGGTTTAGGTCCAGTTATAGCCGCAAAGACACGATTGAAAGAAATGTTGTTGTTGGGTAGTTTACGGGTGACAGGCTTAGTGAATATAAGTCTTTCCGTGTTGAAGTATTTCAGTTCGGTTAATGGTTGGTTTATATTATAAAACTTGAAAAAGTTGTATTTAGTATCGTTGATAGTAATATTTTTATCTTCCATTGTATATAGTTTATTTAAAGTATTATTTATGTGAAAAAAATCAATTTTTTTATTTCGAAAAATGAAAAATATATTTTCAAACGTCGTATTTTTGGTCATTAATGACCATCATTTCATCTGCTTCATTCAAGTCTATATTATTACCTTCGAAAGTGACACCTCGAGACTTCAAGTTATCCTTAATTCGAACATACAACGTTTTAGAGTTTGGATTTGCCTTGAAATCGAGAAGAATTTCCATCTCTGGAAATAATGCTTTCTGAGACCTTAGTCGTCTAGATGTGTAATCATTTTGAGCTCTAATGGTGTAATATGGTAGGTAATCAGGGTCGTTTCTCTTGATGAGGACAAACCTCTCCTGTTTCTTCTTGTCGTCTGGAAGAGGCGCGCGATCCTCGACCGCGATGCCCAACTTACGTTGAACTTTCTTTACCTCTTTTCCTAGTCCCTTGTTAGTATCTAGCAGCTCTTCGTTCTGATCTTTGACTTCCTCAAGAGAGATACCTAAAGATTTGAGCAGTTGTCGATCTTGTTGTCTCAAGCTCTCTTTTTTCCTGTTGTAGTCTCATGTCAAGTCGCATATCTGACATCATCTGTTCCAAATCTGTAATCTTTCTTTGTGCTTCGCGATGGTTAAAGTAAAGCGTATATTCAACGTATAATTTAAGGAGCTCCTCCAGGTCAATGTAGTAGTCTCTAATGATGTGGCCATTTTTCGTCTTGAGTTGCATTATAGCCATTTTAAGGTCTCTTGGTTCCATTATAAGAAATTTAGAACATGCTCTGGCACCCTCATGGGGTAGTATTTCCAATTCTTGTTGAAACGTTGGAAATTGTTCCAACTCATCGTCTTCAAGAGTCAATTCACGGTAATATATATTGTTGTTACGTAACATTTTCTTAAAATTTTGACGCTGTTTATAGTATTCCCCATCATAACCAAACCATTCCAAAACCACCCTACCCACTAGGGTAGACTGGGTTCCGACTACAACTTGCCAGAAGTAATCAAACATGACCATATTTAACTTGAACTTGGTCACTTTAATAAACTCCATGATGTCATGGAGTTTAAAGCTTTTATTTAAAGCCTTATTAATTTTAGGGTTAGAAGAACCATTTTCTGTATCGATGGTTACTCCCAAAAAATTAAGTTTACTATCGTTTTTAGGCTTTCATAGTCCTGTTTTCAACCATTAAAAGTCTACATTGGTTTTGGATTATTAATCATCTTTATTTATATAGTTTTTAAAGACTTTTTAGTCTTTAAAAACTATATTTTCACATGAAGAGTTTATTCATCGTCACTATCATCGTCATATTGTCGTTTCCAAGTGAAACCTTTTAACATTTTTTCAGTTTCTCCCAAACCATACTTGTTTTTGACCATTTCAATAAACTCGTGCTTGTTTAAGGTTATCATCTTCCCTGAAAACGAATTTATGTACCAACTTTTAAAACTAACGTACATATCGTCAAATGAAACCTTACTATCGACGTTATCAGTTTTAATGTATGTATCCTCCATAAAGTAAGCTAAAATATCGCACTTGGCTTGATACTTGACTTTAGCCTCGTTTACTTTATCTGGAATTTCAACTTCATATGTACCATCACGACGTTTAGTTTCCTTCTTAATGAAAGTTTGGATCAAAAACCACCCTAGAGCGTTTGCCAAAGAAGCCATACGATCTTTTTGAGTCATCTCGGTATCGCATAAAAATATTTTTCGTTGTTTCTGTTCTTCAACTGATACCGGACACTTTTCTCTCGGTACAAATTTTGATTCAAACGGTATTATACGAATACGGTCCCATGTAGCGTCAACGGCATCTTTCAAAGATGGTAATTCGTTACAAATACACAACATTTTAAACATTGGTGTAAAGTCATTACTATCCTGTCCTTTTTGGAACAGATCACGACACGGTAAAGAGTCTCCACCAGTTAGTACATTCAACGAACCGCTCAAAATCTGTTCTGTCTTACCCCACTCATCAAACACTCCCCATCTTACACCGCATCTAAGTCTCGTCAATTGCGGGTTGGGTTGTCCCGGTTGAATACGTTCCGTGAGTACATTGGTAGAGAGCTTTATTGCTAATTTTTTACCAATCATAGTCTCAAAGAGTCTTTGTGTAACAGACTTTCCGTTGTTACCGTTACCAGTCCAAAACATTGCAATTTTGTCTCTGTTACCTCCCCTAAACACCTCGCATATCTGATCAATAAAGTACTTTCTAACACTCTTATCTGGAAAAATTTTGTTTAAAAAGTCTTTCAGTTTAATGACTTCGTCACTATCCTCGGTTAAGGTTTCATCGTACTTTATGTTTAAAGTTTTAGAAATGTAGTCTGATTGTAACCCTTTTCTAAACGTTAAAGTTTCAAAGTCAAACACACCATTTTTAAACGCTATCAAAAGAGGATTTTCATCCAACAAGTCGGAAAAATTTTCATCGTAGAAAAAGACCTCACACATCTTAAGTATACCATTTTGGGAAGCGTAATTTTCAAGCTTGTTTATGGCCTTAGAAATTTCACGATATTTAGTGGTTAAGATAGCTTTATCTTTTTTAGATAAACTTTCAGGTTCTTCTTCGCTTTCGCTATCTTTACCACTATCAGAGTCGTTTTCAGAGTACAAAACATCTATAATTTTACTTTTAAAAGATTTATATTTTTCAGAGATCTTTTCAAGCTTAAAACGAAACTCTTTTAAAACTTTAACAGGTGACCAAATGATACCATTAAATGTATACCAACCATTATCTGAAAAGATATATTCATCGGAATACATATCAACCATTAATCGAGCCAGTGGAGCGTCTGTGGTCATTACCTCCAAAGATTTAATACTATGTGCAAGATTTTTCTCGTCAAACTGAAGGCCATGTGTACTTTCAACAAACTCGTTATATTGTTTGAAATTGTCTTGTTTAGCATACCATCTTAGCGAACCCATTCCTTTAATATTTCTGAACGTAGGGTCTCGCTTCTCCATAGAATTCCACATTTCCAAACACGCGTCTTCGTCGTAGTTATCGGACTTGGAACTCCATTTATCCCATAACTTAAATGCTTCCTCACAACCATGTCCAATATTAAATAAAATAATACCAATGTCCCACCATGAATTATAATCGTCCGCGCGTGTCGATTTTAAAATTTTAAGGAGCTCTTTAGCCTGAATTAAATTTTTCCGTATAGAAGCTGAATTTTTACCTTCAATGTCTTTCAATTTTTGTTTGAGATAAATTTTAGTCGGAACTTTAAGGTCGGTTGGAGTTTTGATATTGTATATGGGTTTTTTAATGGATGAAACACTCAATATTTGAGGCAATACATCTAGAAGATTATCACGTGTAATTTTTAATGGTTCTTCTTCACGTGTAAAAAACTTATCTTTTGTAAACGCTTCGTAAGGTTCCAACTGTGCTAATTTATCGTCGTAAATTTCAGTAATTTTGTATGGTTTTTTGTCTTCGCTTTTAGAACTTCCATACATCAACCAACATTTGCTGGTGACATCGTCCACAAAATTTTCTGGGTCGTTTGTATGATCGGAAAAAAGCTTTTTTCCGTTGCCTAATTTAAATTCTTTGATTTCATCTTTAATTTTTGGAATAAGGACGTTTTTAACCTTTTCCTTCTCTAAAAATAAATATGGAAAATGAAGGTGAAACCCGTTCTTTAAATAATTTTCTGATACATAAGGTTTTTTTTCTAAAACAACACATATTAATGATTGTTCTGTCCATCCAACAACAAATTTTTTTATGACATCTTGAAAACATTTAATGGTTCCTAGAAGCTCCTCGTTTGTGTATAAAGTTCTTATTTTTTTGTGGTTAGTTTGAAGCGTGTTATCGGTTAAAATTTTAATATCAATATCTCCAAGTAATGGAACATATTCTCCTTGTTTTTCAGCCAAGCACATCGGAGTGTTGGATTGAACCATTTTTGAATAAACCATGTAAAATTCATTGTCTTTGGAAGAAGTAAGGTAAAATTGACCTTTCCTATCTCCCATAGACACATGAGTATATTTTGATGATCCTGATAAACCATTATTTTTAACAGAAGAGAGTAAAGCATAAACTTTATTAATGTCTGGTCGATTCATGTTTATTATATTATTTTTTGTAATAAAAAAATCATTTTTTATTATGAAATCTAACCATAAAATAATGAAAATTTATATTGGTTAAAAAGGTTAAAAAGGTTAAAAAAAGCAGACAATAAATGGCTTTTTATATTCACAATACAACGGTGGAGAAAATGAAGAATTTGCTCCTACCTCTTCATGGAGGCGCAATGTCGGGTGCTATCTCGCAACCTGTGGCTCCCGTTAACCCTAACGATCTTACAAACAAGGCCTACGTGGATAGTTTAGTTGCTGGTGTAACACCAGACGCAACAACTTTAGTCAAGGGTAAGGTTCAGCTAGCCGGAGATTTAGGAGGTGTTGGAACTTCGGCTTCAGCCCCCATTATCTCGAATGGAGCTGTCACCAACGCCAAATTGGCCAATCTAAGAGGCGCTAGTCACATCAAGGGTTCAAGCTCGAGTTCATCTGCCGCGACAGATTTAAGTTTAGGGTCGGGTCTGTCCATATCTGGAACCGTTTTAGACGTCAACACATCCTCTCTTTCTGGTTCGTTTTTACCACTTGTAGGAGGCACAATGTCGGGTGCTATCTCGCAACCTGTGGCTCCTGTTAACCCTAACGATCTTACAAACAAGGCCTATGTCGACGCTCAAATAACAGGTTCAAGTACACTAGACGCAACAACTTTAGTCAAGGGTAAGGTTCAGCTAGCCGGAGATTTAGGAGGTGTTGGAACTTCGGCTTCAGCCCCCATTATCTCGAGTGGAGCTGTCACAAATATAAAATTGACCGTTGGTTCCAATTCAACCTTGAAAGGAACAAGCAGTGGTGGTGTGGTAAGCGACATTAGTTTAGGGTCTGGTTTGAACCTTACGGGGACTACTTTGACAGTGGACTCGACTACCTTACCGAAAGCTGGAAATACCCAATTTGGCGTGATTAGTTTTGACCCTTCTGGAGACTTGACACAAACGGCGGCAAACTCGGGTATTGGATTGGTCAAAAACAACTCTATCACCAACGCCAAATTGGCCAATCTAAGAGGCGCTAGTCACATCAAGGGTTCAAGCTCGAGTTCATCTGCCGCGACAGATTTAAGTTTAGGGTCGGGTCTGTCCATATCTGGAACCGTTTTAGACGTCAACACATCCTCTCTTTCTGGTTCGTTTTTACCACTTGTAGGAGGCACAATGTCGGGTGCTATCTCGCAACCTGTGGCTCCTGTTAACCCTAACGATCTTACAAACAAGGCCTATGTCGACGCTCAAATAACAGGTTCAAGTACACTAGACGCAACAACTTTAGTCAAGGGTAAGGTTCAGCTAGCCGGAGATTTAGGAGGTGTTGGAACTTCGGCTTCAGCCCCCATTATCTCGAGTGGAGCTGTCACCAACGCCAAATTGGCCAATCTAAGAGGCGCTAGTCACATCAAGGGTTCAAGCTCGAGTTCTTCTGCCGCGACAGATTTAAGTTTAGGGTCGGGTCTGTCCATATCTGGAACCGTTTTAGACGTCAACACGTCTTCTCTTTCTGGTTCGTTTTTACCACTTGTAGGAGGCACAATGTCGGGTGCTATCTCGCAACCTGTGGCTCCTGTTAACCCTAACGATCTAACAAATAAGGCCTACGTGGATAGTTTAGTTGCTGGTGGAGTACCAGACGCAACAACTTTAGTCAAGGGTAAGGTTCAGCTAGCCGGAGATTTAGGAGGTGTTGGAACTTCGGCTTCAGCCCCCATTATCTCGAGTGGAGCTGTCACAAATATAAAATTGACCGTTGGTTCCAATTCAACCTTGAAAGGAACAAGCAGTGGTGGTGTGGTAAGCGACATTAGTTTAGGGTCTGGTTTGAACCTTACGGGGACTACTTTGACAGTGGACTCGACTACCTTACCGAAAGCTGGAAATACCCAATTCGGCGTGATTAGTTTTGACCCTTCTGGAGACTTGACACAAACGGCGACAAACTCGGGTATTGGATTGGTCAAAAACAACTCTATCACCAACGCTAAACTGGCTAATTTAAGTGGTACATCTCGACTTAAAGGATCGTCTAGTTCGTCTACGGCAGCAACGGATCTAACTTTAGGCGCGGGTCTAACCATTATAGGAACAACTCTTGACACGTATTCTACAACCTTATCATTAGTATCGTTCACAGGTGGTATCACATATCCTAAAGTTACAGGTGTTGGGGAAACAACCATAACATATGGTAATTTTACAGGTTATGTAAGATATACCAATTTAGGAGTTGACAATAGGGAGTTGTGGTCATACCCAGGCGGTATTTATAATCCTCTTTGGGCTAATGGTTCATCTCAACAAGCAACGTATATAGCTTTTGTTCCAGACTATACAACCATTAATACAACTAAATCTTTCAAGATAGTTGAATATCCATACTATAGGTTGTTTCCTATCAATGAAGTAGCCGAGATCGTTTTCTACACCATTGCAACCAGAGACCCATGCAAACTATTATTTACTTCGTTTGTCAGTTTTATGCCTGGATATTATGGTACAACATATCATAATAAAATAGAAGTTTTTACAACGGGTAGTAAAAAACTAAAACCAGACGCTTATACCATAACTCCTGAAGCTACAAATTTTGGTACTGTGGTTGGACCATACTTTCATTTAGGAGTGGGTAGTGTCGAAGTTGCTGGTAGAAACTACCTTAACGATATATATTCGACATATGTGATAATTGACGATCCATTCGTTCAAGGGGCTTCGTCGAATATGACGGTGACAGTCGGAGGTCGTGGTACCGTGGGCAATGAGGGTCAACAGTTTTTCAGAACGACAGGTGTCGGTGCTAAAATCTTGGGAACATCAACCAGAATTATATTTGAACCGGTTAACGCCAACTCTACATCAGACTACTCGATTGTTGCTCCCACAAAGTGGACATACTACAAATTAATTGTGCTTCCAGGGTCAAAAATCATCATTGTTCAACCTCACAATGTTGGTAATTATAATAGTGCCTCTAAAGCATTAGCTTCTACTCATATTTATGATACACCACCTTACAACACTTATGATAGATGGATACCTACCGTATTCGTAGGATATATGGCTATTAATGGTTCATTTGACCTAAATGCAAATTGGGCATCTAATGTAGGGTTGTATTCATTCTATACGACAAATAAGGTTTTAATAACATAGAAAATAAATGTCTTACTCATATGTATCATCATCTGATTTTGACCTTAATTTAGATATATTAAATGTTAGGGTTGATTCTAACACTAAAATGTTCAAATTTCGGTAACAGATTCAAGTTACGAATCAACCTTAATCAAAAGAAAATATCACCTTATATACCTTGTCCTTTTAAAGGTACGTTTTATAGCAACACTTATATTGAAAACGGTTTTAATTCTGGTAAACATTTTCTGGTTGGTAATACCATAAATTATTCAAGTTTTGAAAACGCATATTAAATAATTTTTTGAAAAAATTTTAATTAGTAGATTCTTGGTTTATTAAACCATTAATCCACTTTTTTACTTTAATGGTTTATTAAACCATTAAAGTAAAATTTTGTAATTTTGGATAGGGTAGTGTAAGGGGAAAATATTAAATTACATCTCGTTCCAATATTTTAAAAATTCACGGACAAATTTGACCGTTGGAGGTGAATTGTTTGCGATATAGTAACCGGTATTTTGCCAAACCAAAAATGTTTGATTTATTTTTTCCAATTCCTGACTGGAAAACATTTTTTTGTCTATAGTCGGACTTTCAAAGTGAAATCTCCCGTCTTAAAGTCGAATACCTCAAATCCCGACTTTAAGTACGAATGAGGAAATGTCCTTATATTTTCAGCTTCAATGGTGTTTATATACCATTTCGGTGGTTCTGTTTTAAAAAATGGTCCCATATTAGCATATTGTTTTCCTCTCAAACAAACATAAATTTCAAGGTTTTCAGAACCATAATCTGTTAAATTAATTGTGTGTTTAATATATTCATCATGGTACACCGCGGTACTAACTTCTTCATTTGTAATGTTTCTTATATAAACATATAGTCTCTGTTCATCATAACCTTTCTCATAAGAATAGCTTACTGTTATGGTCGATTTTTCCTTAACATTTATTCCAAGCATGTTTACACTTGTAAGTATAAACATACTCATCGTCAACATAAATCTCTGCGTCCATACCCATTGTAATAATTTTATTTTATGATTTATTTCATCTTAAATTTCAATTTTTTTAATTTAAGAAATTTTAATGACAATCAATGCCATTAAAATTTTATCTTTTCATTCCACAGTTATGATCCTTCGCACCACTTATTACCACACTCTGAACACAACGCAAACACGGTCATAGGTTCGTCGATTGACCTGGTCTGCTTGGAAAACGAAAAAATTTTTCTACACTTGCACTTGTGGCACTGCAATACCCCGTCAGATATCTCATACGGACAAACCATAAAGTCGTTTTCTTCCTCTTCACGTAATTTTTCTTTTTCAAAGGTAGGATGTGACCATCCTAGGTTATTTTTTTTTATAAAGGATATAGCCACCATCAACTTATTTTTCATGTTTTCATTCTTAGGGTCAGACAGTAAGCATAATATTTCATAAATTTTTGATGCTTGATTAGGACCTTCCGTCTTCTTCAAAATGTAATCGATGTTTTTTTGTTTCTTAAAGTATTTTTTAAGGCTGTTTTCAAATGTTTCAGTCATGTTTATTTTTGTGGTTTTTTTATCTTTAATTTTCATTTTATTTATTTTTAGGTTAATGGAGGCAAACGGCCTTTAAACTAAAAATTTTGTTAAACATAAGAATAAATAACCTAAATAAAAGCAAGTTAACAAAATGGCCCAAAATAGCGAAAGCGTCAACATTAATTTGTTAGAATCTATTAAAAATTTTATGAAGGATTTATCTTCGGTTGCAAACTCTAAAAATTTTACAGACTTTTATACCATTGTCAAACGAATAGACGAAACAAAGGTCAAATCGTACAATAAACTTGTAAACGGTTTTAAGGTCTTCTTTGACAACAATAAAGAATGTTTGGTTAAAGGTGATTTTGATCATCTTTCTAACCATTCTATCGCATACACGTCTGATAATGGTTCCTTCTCCTTTGATTTTTATACAATCTTTCACGAAACCGATGAAGACAATCAGGAAGTTATTAAGGATCATTTGAACCATATTTGGATTATTTTAAACAACGAAAATAAAAGTCCCGAAGAGCTTTATATCGATAAAATTTTTAAGGATTTGAAAGGAAAATTTTCCCCCGTTCTGAGTAGAGAAGAACAAATGACGATCGCGAAAGACTTGTTTTCCGACTTTCAGAAACAAAACTTGGACATTTCTATCGTCATTAAGGTAGCGTGTTCAAAGGCTAGAGAAGTCATAGCCGATAAGGAGGACAACGAGAAAACTATGGCTTTAATTGACGCTGTAGAAGAGATTGATATCAACAACTTTAATATGGTTCAATTTATGGCTTTGGTCGGAAAGGTTGGAACTCTATTTTCCAATGGTGAAAATAGTCCTTTAAGTGGATTGTTTTCATCCGTGTTTTCAGATAACTTTCTACCACCATTTGAAACTTTAAGTATTGAAAATGGTGATGACAAAGAACCACAAACCGATCTTTAAATTAATTAATTTTTAATGCTTTAAATAAGCATTAAAAATTATGTTTTCAAACGTCTGCGAGTGTGACTCTGAAAGTCGGAGATAAGAATGAGTGTCGTCTCTTACTCTTAACTCTTTCGGCCCATGGGGCCGAAAGGTAACAACGCCCTTTGGGCGTTGGGTACTCTCACTTTTCAATTTGAGACTCTAAAATAGACATGGCGTTTTTTCTTAGTTTTATGGTTAAAATTTCATTTATGGATCCGAGTTTACCTTGATTTGACCTAAATAGTCGAAAACGAATACTGTGAGTATGGCTCTGAAAGTCGGAGATTCAAATAAAAAATTGAACAGCTGTCGTCGATTGGAATACAGAATAAATAAATGTTTACTGTGAACAATAAAAAAGTTGTATTAAGTTCAGACGACACCTTAGACAGTCTAAAGGGAAAAATATCGGTCGAACTCAATACGTTACCTCAATTTTTACCTTCTTCTTTGGAAATCAAAGATGGTGGAAACTATACCATTAAACCTATTTTTTTTCTGGAAAACAAATCAATTAAAATGGGTGATGAAAACCTTAAATTGGAAGATATCAAAAAACAGGTTGAAAACGATCCTGAACAATTAAAAAAATTTTATATCGTTTCAAAGGTTCAAACGACCATTGACGATTTCGGAAATCAACCAGATATGGCTATAAATTATGCTTTTCTTGAACTTGAAACCGAATTTGGGAGTCTTGATGAAAATGTATGGAGAAATCGAGTATCGATAATACAAGAATTTGAAGATTTAATTAGGCAAAATGTAACCACAAACAAGAAAAAAATTCAAACTATTAATGTGTGGTCCAAGGTTAATCCAACCTTTAATTTTACATCGTTTGTTATGAATAAAATTAATCATCAAACCGAAATCCAAAATTTAAATAATTACAACGAATTAATGGTTTTTGACAGTATTAAATTAAACAACGTTGTGATAGGTTGTTTTTATCAAGAAATGGTTAAATATAATCCCGAGTTTGTACGTGGCATAGATGAGTACCTAAAACAAGACAAGTTGTTGAGTCGAAAAATTAAAGCATCGGATATCGTTAGAATTATGGTTATTAACCCCCATCAACGTTTAAAGTACAAAATGATTAATGTGTTTGTTAAAGGGGGTACAATAACCTTTTCGATCGAAACTGTAATTAATCAAGAATCTACGGTCTCCAAGACCTTTAAAAATTTAATAAAAGAAATAATTTTAAATATTGGTAGCAATGAAGCTTATAGCACAAGACAAGAGAAAGATTTGTATTATGGTTCTTATTCGGCATCAATTTCAATACCAACGCTTGTTTTAAAAGAATTGGCCACAAACGACCCCAACGTATACTCTATAACATATATTAACGAAAGTGCTTTAATCAACACCAGAAAAAATAATTTAAATATTTTTCTAAAAGGTAAAAATAAAAGTACAAGTGACCACGTCGGAGTGACGCTGTTTGAAAAACCAGATACCGTCGGCACTCTAGTAAGAATTAAAAAATTAATTGGTGGCAATAACCTTCAAAATCAAATAAATGAGGGAGTGGCTATTGTTAACAAAATTTTAGAATATTCAAAATCCAAGGTTGAACCAATCTTAAAATATTATCAAAAATACATATCGAATTTAAAGGTTGAATTAAAACCTACAGAAGAAATTTTAAACGATAAAGAAACTATGCTTAAAACACTCGTTCCAGAAATTTTTGTATCCAACTATACCAGGATATGCAATAAACCACCTGTAATAGTCGATAAAGAGTCTGAAATGGTAGAAAACGAGCTTGTTTTAAAGTTTCCAATTTATGGAGAATCAGAACCTAAATTTTACAAATGTCCTTACCCAGATTACAAATACCCCGGGTTAAGGGAGAACCGAACTTTAAAAAATAAAGATATATTTCCATTTGTACCGTGTTGTTATCAAAAACCACAAAACAAGAGTAAAAATTTTAAGCTGTATCACAACCAAGAAGTCTACAGTCAACGAATAAATTCGGGAGAGGTTGGAAAAACCTTAAAAATATTATCTCCAAAAAGAATAGGTGTATTGCCTCCTAAAATTAATAATCTTTTTTTATACTCCATAGGATACAAATTTTATAGATATGGTTCATCATTAACTCCAAACAGTTGTTTGGATATTTTAAGTATGATTAGCGGTAACCGAAATACATTTCAAACAATTCGGTCGGAATTAGCCCAAAGAACAGAGTTGTGCAAAGGTGAACTCAACCATTTAACTCTAGATGAAATTTCACAAAAATTAATGGATCCAAACACTTATATAAGTCCGAGATATTTTAAAGGTGCCTTGGAGGATTACTATCAGATATCATTTATTCTATTTTCAAAGGATAAAGATGACTTTAGTGAATACCCAAATAAATTTCTAAAGTTTATTTGGCCATTGAAAAAACGGGTTATATTTCTACTTGAACACGAAGAACAACAACACACAGAGCTAATTGTGGACGAAGAGACCTTAAACTATCTAAATAGATCAGGGAAAACTCCCATTTTTTTGTTTGAAAGAGGTGATGCTCCAGTTAAAAAAATGTTTTCTCTACTTAAGGATAGATTCAAGTATACTCTTTATAATATTGATAATAAAGGTTTTGAAAACCTTCAAAATTATCACGATTCGTTTAGCGTGTATCCATGGGAAAAAGTGTTGGGAAACGGTAAAATTGTCACCGATGGCGGTGTACAACCACTCAACCAATATATCGATAAATATGGACAAACTAGACTTGTAGAATTCGGTAACGTTGGAAACAATTTTGTTGGTCAATTTGATCCATTACCATGTTTAAAATTACCAATAAAATCGTTGGAATATTTTATTGAAGTTAATAGTCGTTTGAACCTTCAACAAACTAAAAACATTTCAGAAACCTTTCAATGGTGTGAGTTATACCTTTCCAAATTAACAGTGGAAACACGGGGTTACATTAGCCCATATAAAAAATTTCAAAGACTAAAAAAATTGGCCGAGTATATCCTGTGGGCCTCCTGTTATGCTTACAGCAACTTTTATTTGGAAACCGGAGATAGCGTAGACGAATGGATCAAAACAAGCACAAGAGTTGTAGAAAATTTTACTTATTCTGGTGTTGAAATTAAGCCTATATTTAATTTAAAGGAATTAATGGTTGACAACAAGTTTATTTTTAGTTCAACCCAACTTCAAGATAGAATCAAGTATAATTTGGGTCTAATCTCTCCTATGAATCTGGGGTTATATTCAACCAATCTTTATAGAAATTTTTACAACGATGATACAAATTTTACGGTTGAATACCCAGCACAACTCGCTCTAACACGAAAAGAATATTTTGAGAGGACTAGAGAACCTTATGTATTAAATATTTTAACAACAAAAAATCTACAATACTTGAGGTCAAATACACTTTATTTTATTAGAGAATTATTTGGAGTATACGAATCGAGATTGTGCTTAATTGTATCCTCTTTAGAACAAATAGTAGAAAAGGCCGAATCTTACCTTGGTTTGAAAGTTGTTTTGGAAGAAACATTGGTAAACGTGGCTCTATTTAACTCTAATACAATCGAAACGTTTTCTATTGGAAGAAAAGAACCTCAAATCGATATTTTAATTTTAAATGTAAACAATGGTTGGTTTTATGGTTTGTTGTTGCCCAATTAAAAAATTTTTTAATTAATTTTTACAATAATAAATAATAGATCTAAATTCATGTAAAGAATATATGACTATAAAATTAAACGACAAGTCTTTCAATGTTAAACTTGCTGGTACCATAAAAAACCCGTATTTTTGTGGACGGGATATATGTGATGTTTTAGACCACAAAGATTTTAAATACGCATTAAAGACCCATGTACCTTTAAAATATAAAACGGAATTATCAAATTTTTACGGTGAAAACAATCAAGATTTGGGGGAATCCCCCCCAAACAATGGTTAATCACTACCAAAAATTAGGAAAAAATCAAATTACTTTTCGAGAAGGTCAAATGATTTATGTATCCGAGCCGGGATTGTATAGCTTGATTAATGGTTCTCAGAACTTTGAAAATAAAAAGGAATTCATACAACAACTAGAAAAGTGGATCGTCGACCTTAATACGGTCGGGATAGTGGATTAATGGACATTTTTACGTTTATAAAAGGGTATAATTTGACCTTAGCTCTTTACCGGTTAACAAACAGTAGCTAACTAGCAGTGTTAGCTTGTACTCATTTCTAAAATTGATTTTTTATATAAAAAACAATGATTGATTAAAAATGGCTACTTATAACCCCAAAAATAAAAAATGGGAAATTGGACCTATACAAGAATGGGAATCTTTATGTTTACCATATCAAAGATTTTTTTCTATGGATATTTCAACCTTTGCAGTAAAAAAATTACAACTAACGGGAAATATGGCTGAGGTACCCGCAGATTTAATAAAACTTTCAAAACTCGAAGGACTTGACCTTAGTAGAAATAAAATAGATATATTACCAGATTTTATAGGAGAAGTTATGGTTAATTTAACCGAATTAAATTTAAACCATAATGCTCTACAGAGTATACCCGATAATATTGAAAATCTGACAAACATGGTTAAATTAAATCTTTCACATAATATGTTAACTGGTATTCCAAACTGTATCAAATATCTTCCAAATTTAAAGTCAATTGACTTATCTTACAATCCAATTAATGATGTATTTGGCTATATGTTTGATATATTTGACGAATCAACCACTTTTTATCTTGACGGATGCAATTTTACACAAGAACAAGTCGTTCAAATTATGGAACTAATCAACCAAGAAGAATATAAGGGTCCTAAAATTTATATTTCAATTTTCGATAGGAGAGAAGAACCTAATGAAATACAAAATCAGGAAATGGAGAGTTCTTGGCATAATTTAATTGAACATTTAAGGAACACTATTGACCATAATGAAATTGATGAAATTGAACGCGAACGTGCTGAAGCGGAAGCATTTGCCAATAGTATGGTTCTTTCATCGGCTCGTAGATCATCTTCTGATGGATGGACTCGAGTGCAACAACAACAACAACGAGATCTTTATACAATTGAAGACTACACAAGAGACAGCAGACTTCTTGAGTCTTCTAACGCTAACTATGAAAGGCACATGGAAGAAAACAGACTTCTAATTGAAAGAAATCAAGAAACTCAACGTTTATTAAGGTTAAGGAGAGCTTCTACTAAAAATAAAACTGTACCACAAATCTTATTTGACACAGTTGAAAATTTGGTGAACATCGACCATAATAAAATAAAAACATGGTTACTGAGAATTGAGGATATTTTTGAGTTTAAAAACGATAAAGAATTGTTTAAGGTTATTTGTCTCCAAATAACCGAGTTTTTAAAAGAAGCAGATCTTACCGAAAATACAAGCCTTAGGGAGGCTTTGTATATTATAATAGAAAATGCCACTGAAACATGTGGAGATAGAATGGCTTTGTCCATTGTTTATATTGATATACAACGCTCCTTAAACATGTATAAGTTTGACCTTAACAAACTTTTTAAAATTTTAATAAATGGTTCGTGGACTCTACATACCTTAGAAAATTTCGCTAGATATAAAGTTTCAACATTGAAAAGTGTGGATGAATTAGAAGTATATCTTGGATACATTATTATGCTTAAACAAGACCTTGATATTCCAATAAACATTAAAAATATGTTATATTATTCTTGTAGTTGTATTACTGAACAAGACTTGGATGATGCTAAAAAATTTATTTTAAAGAACAGATATACCACAGAAACATACAAATTTTTAAGCGAGCAAGAAGTTTGGGTAAATGGGTTGAACCACAATTTTCCAGAAAAAATAAAAAATATCGTGGACAAAAGAAACCTGAATGAAAACTATGAAAAAGCATTTGAAACTTATAAAAGCGAACTAGTCGAGTTAACAATAGATTGTTGTAAAGATTTTTTGGTTGGATTGTAAAAATCTAATGGATAATTTTAAAGTTCAAAAGAACTTTAAAATTTTTATTTTGACATCGTAAATTTAGATCAGAATGAAGAGTTGCTTGAAGGTAACAAAGGCCTCAAAAAAGAAGTAAAGAAAGTTCAACGTAAGTTGGGTATTGCAGTCGAAGATAGAGCTCCACAACCCGAAGATGAGTCGAAACGTGAAAGATTTGTTCTACTTAAGTACAACGATCCCGAATATATGGGTTACTATACCATTCGAGCTCAAGATAGTTATACTACTAAGAAGCTCAAAATTAAACAAGTACATTTTCCCAATTTAGTGGTTCTTTTAGACTTCAAATGTAGTCCAAACTCTAAAACGTTATATAATCGAATTAAAAAGTGGATCGTCGACCTTAAATACGGTCGGGATAGTGGATTAATGGACATTTTTACGTTTATAAAAGGGTATAATTTGACCTTTGATATAACGTCGGATTGGTTCCTAGATTTACGGTATCCTTTGAGCAAGAGTCAGCCCATCCAAATGGATGGGCTGAAAAAGGTTGAAAGTCGACCTATTATTGTAACGACAAATTTATTAAATTGGATGGGTTTTAAAGGTAAAGTAACTCTATTAAACAATTTAATTTTTCAAAGGTTCTTCGAAGCCATGAAATTCCATACGATGAAATAGGTTACGTAAGATTAAATACCGAAAACGCTGAAGTTGTGAGAGACTACTATCTAAATCTTGAGGAATCTATGTTTGCATACGGAGAGTACACAATGAACTACCTAATAGAGAAGACTGAAAGAACATGTAAGATTCAAGTAATCCTGATAATAATATAATCAAAAGAATATTCTTTGAAAACCATCTAAAACAACATCATCCCGAGGTTAAAATTGATCATAAAAAACGTGTGATATGGGATATAGTTAAAAAATTGGGAACAATGGTTAATCCAAGGTGGAGATATAAATATTAATTTTAACCTTTATAAAGGTTAAAATTAAACCTTTTTCAAACGTACACAGAAGTTATCTTTGACTCTATCCTACACACAGGGCATCTGCTATCCATTTTTGTGGCGCAATTCGAGCATGCAACTAAATGTCTACAGTTAATATACATGCATGTTCTCATACACTCGTTACAAACAATACAGATCGATGTAGCCATATATTTTTCGAGACGTGTAGAAAGTTATGGTTAGTCCAGATCATATTTTTATCTTTATTGACAAACATTTATTCTTTTGGATAAAATTAACCATAAAATCATTTTTATTTTTCTATAAATTAGGTTTGTATTGAGCAGAAAATGTTAAACTTTCAATTTATAAGAAAAGAGTCCAGTAAATAAAATGTTTTCATGCAAGCTAAACAAAGGTATATCTGACTTTAAAAATGTATTTGATCTTTATGGTCAAATAGGTATCACGGAAGTATGTTTGGATATTAAGAAAATTGGTCTATACGTGTACACAACTTTCGACAAAAGTATTCATACTATGGCCTCTTTCTCCAATACATTTTTCTTAGAATACAAGTGTGAAAAAGAGTGTATTTTCACCTTAAATATTAAAAGTATGAAGGATAATTTAAAAAATATTACAAGTGTTGATACGATTGAATTGTCCATTAAAAAGGAACAGGAATTAAAGATAAAAGTAACCAAAAAAACAATCGAATTTGAAAAAAAGATAACTATGAAGGAAACCCAGTTTTACAATTTACCTATTGTTTTAGATCAAGTTCAACCATTAAATATAAAGTCTATCGATTTTTTGGAATTTTGTCGATCAATTAGTGGAAAGTATAATATGACCATTAAAACTGCTAAAAATGTACCCGAAATTTCTTTTGGATCTGAAAAGAGTTGGGTAACCATAAAAAGCGATGTCGACAATCCAAATTCTATTCTTTTGTTTGAAGGTGAATTTAAAGCAGAATATTTTTCAAAATTAAAAAAATTTACTAAATTCAACAGCACTATGAGGGTATACATTAACCCCGAGCAGCCTTTAAGATTTGAAACAAACATTGGATCCAAGGATAAAATCAACATATGGATCAAGTCTAAAGAACAAATAGAGGCTGAATACGAAGAAGAAGAAGATCTATTTTAATAATTTTTAATGACACAGGTCTTCTATTAAAAGTAAAAGAAGAAGACTTTTACTCATTAAAAATAAAATATTTTCGAAAGGGTTAAAACCAACTGCACTTTTAAATATTGAAAACTCAAGTAATAAATGGTATACGTAGTTGTATGTGGAGTTTTATTGGGTATTCTTATACTCAAAATTAGAGATCAGTTAAATAATGATTACACTGCACCACCTTTTCAAAAAAAATCTATTATAGAAGAAATTTATAAAGATTTGGTTGTTTTGTTCCATTATCGTAAACCCGGTAAATTTGTTGGTCCATTGGAACCTTTAAATAATATCGATATTTTAAAAAATTTAGTTATGGTCGAAGACAACGAATCTTATACAATAAATAAAAAAATTATTCATTTGTGTACAAAAGAACCACGAAGTGGAAAATATTACGACAAAAATACTTTAATGTTTGTCGTCCTCCACGAATTGGCACATGTTATCTGCGACGATATAGGTCATACGGACAATTTTTCAATTATTAATAAAGCATTATTAAACCACGCTATTAATCATGATTTTTATAATCCTAGCGAACCATTTATTGAAAATTATTGCACTCTTTAAGTTTTAATGCTTTAAACAAGCATTAAAACTCATTACTCTTTCGCGCCTTCGGAACTCAAAGGTAAGCCTTTCAGACCTAACGCGGGTTAACCCTTTTCAGACCCGTGGGACCAAAAGGGTTAAACTTTATCGTCGACCACCCCCAACACCTGCGACTGGACCTAATGCTGCTGGCAAAAATAGTTTGTACCAACCACGGTCTTGTACTACGATTGGGGTCTGTTGTATACCTTCTCGATCGTACTTTTGTTTTTGTCCTACAGCGAAACCTTTTCGAAGACATTCAGCCTGTGTTCCAAGTTTATCTTTATTTTGTGGTAAAACATCTCCATTACCACAAAATATTTTTGTTGTATCTATAGCTTCGTATTCATCATTAAATTCTAAAATTGGTTCTCTTAAACCTTGTCCTATACCTTTTTTTAAACATTGGTACCTGGTACCCATAATCTTACTTCCATCTATTAATCCTCTATCCTTAGCATTATTTCCGCAATAAATTGGTGTTCTTTGTTGTGGTGAAGGCGACCTCCCTCTCCTTCTTGAAGGTGAAGGCGACCTCCCTCTCCTTCTTGAAGGTGAAGGCGACCTCCCTCTCCTTCTTGAAGGTGAAGGCGACCTCCCTCTCCTTCTTGAAGGTGAAGGCGACCTTCTACTAGGCGGCCCACATTTAGCTTCCAATCCTCTATAAGTTGGACCTCCCCTTTTTATGTTTCGACCAGTAATAGGGTTTATTAAAGGT
>Ga0209867_1000101_pt1 | contig 23281 bp, 25 predicted proteins | sample GWRWmT4_4Nov14_FD_187197 | JGI IMG/M metagenome (GOLD analysis project Ga0209867, IMG submission 187197) | Sand microcosm microbial communities from a hyporheic zone in Columbia River, Washington, USA - GW-RW T4_4-Nov-14 (SPAdes) (version 2) | ecosystem: Engineered > Artificial ecosystem > Sand...
CGACCCAATCCAGCTTGGTGCCGAGGTCTGCCTCCATCTGTATCGCAAGGTCGCGTGTGAAAGCCTTGAGGTCAGTCATGTCCCCTGCGTCTTCCGGTGAGACGATGAACCGGAAATGATGCCGGTCATCCTTGGAGCGATCAGCGAAGGCACCGTCATCGGCGCGGTCTGTGCCGGCATCGAACATGCGCGCCTTTTCACCGTCGCGGGTGACGCCCTCGCGCTTCAAATAGGACAGGTGCGCCGAGAGCGGCGCCGAGCGGAAGGCGCGGCCCTGATGGCGCGCGATCCGCGCCTTCACCACGACGCGGCGGCTTGCGCTGAACAGGCGATTGCGGCTGAAGGCGATCCGCCCGCGCCCGAAGGTCGAATGGCCGAAGCCGGGCGCGCGCTTGCCACTGCCACTCGAAGGCGTGGCGATATGCCCTGCCTTCTTCGCAGCGCGAAGCACCTGATTGATGAAGCTCTTGGGCGTGGCGCCGCCCTTGCTGCGGATACGCCCTGGCCGGATTCGGAAATCACTGTCGTCACCGCTCATCGGCGCCAGTCCGATGGGTGGAATGGACGGACAGTGCCGGAAACATCATTGGAATCATTAGCCTTCTGCCTTGAAGCGGCACGCGACCCGACCATCCGGCACGGAGAAAGACAAGCTATGTCAATGGCTTGGATGGCGACCGGAGAGCCGCTTTTATCTAGCCATCCTATGGTCGTCCCGTAAGCGTCCGGTTCTGACACATCGGTAAGGGGGTGCAATGCCGGTCCATATGGGGTTCTTTCGTGCATGGGAGAATCTCCGGTGGTATCGAAACATTTCCAGAACAAGGCGCGGCGTGCGTACTGGTCGGTGCATGTGGAAGCATGGCAGCGGAGCGGGCTGTCGCGGCGTGGGTATTGCCGTCAGAATGGTGTTGCCGATCACACTTTCAAGCGTTGGGTTGCCGTTCTCGTGGACGCAAAAGCCTTGCAAATCCAGCGCGAACTGGACGCCGAAGTGCGGCGAAAGCGGCGTGAGCGCAGGCGCAAAGGGCCGTCGCATAACAAGCGCAGTCAGGCCGTTCAGGCGTTCTGGGCGATGCATATCGAAACGATGATCTGGAGTGGATTGAGCATCCGCGACTATGCGGCCGGGCTCCATCTGTCGCCGTACAGCCTGCGCAAATGGCGTGACCGGATCGAGGATGGCGAGGCCGATCCTGACTGGCGGGCGCTGCTTCATCCGAGCGCCCGCCCGAAATTAAGCACTGGTGTTAGCAGCGCTGCTAGGGAGGCTGGCGTCGAAAGCGGCTTGACAGATGCATCGGCAGCGACAGGTTCGCACGGCGAACATGTTGGCCGGCGCCGTTTCACTGACCAAGAAAAGCGCGCCATTGTAGAAGAGTCCGAGCTTCCCGGCAGTACCGCCGCCGAGGTCTGCCGCCGCCACGGGATCGTCACCAGCATGTTGTTCCGCTGGCGGGTCCATCTCGGATATCGCAAAGAGAAGGTGAAGCTTGCGACTGTCCGAGCTTCCGCTGCTTGCAGCGCCGATGCGCTGGTGCTGCATGATCTGCTGCCGACGCCTGATGGAATGGCGGCGTTCGAACTACCTTGCGGACAGCGCGTCTTTGCGCCAGCCGGCGCCGATCCGGAGGCGGTGCGGCGGTATGTTGTGGAACGGGAGACGGCGTCATGATGATCGTGCCCGCTGGCGTCAAGGTGCATCTGGCGTTGGGTTATACCGATATGAGGAAGGGCATGGACGGGCTGGCGATGCTGGTCCAGGACGCGCTGAACAAGGATCCATTCTCGGGCCACCTTTTTGCTTTCCGGGGCAAGCGCGCATCGACATTGAAGATCCTGTTCTGGGACGGGAATGGACTGTGCCTGTTCACCAAACGCATTGACCGGGGCGGCTTCGTCTGGCCCCGCATGGTTGATCCTGGCGGTACGGTAACGCTGTCGCCAGCGCAGTTGGCGATGCTGATCGAGGGCATCGATTGGCGCTCGCCGGAGCGTGTCTGGAGACCTGCCAGGGCAGGATGAAATTGCACCCAAAGCTACAAAAAAGCGCATAAAATCAACGAAAAACCTTGGTCTGACGCACTGTTTGAAGTACAATCGAATATGCGGTTCAATCTCGACAATCTGCCCTCTGATACAGCGCTTCTGCATCGCCTGGTGCGCGACATGGCGGCCGCCGCCCTGAGCCGCGAGGACGAGATCGAACGCCTCCAGCAGATCATCAAACAGCTTCAGCGCGCGCAATATGGACGCCGTTCGGAGCAACTCGATCCGGATCAGTTCGCACTCGCGCTGGAAGACTTGGACGCGGATATTGCGCGCATCCGCGAGCCCCAGCCGGTCATCACAAAGGCTGAAACCAGCACGCCGCGCCGCAAGCCGCTGCCCGATGATCTGGAGCGCGAAGACGTGCTGATCGATGTGGATGGCGAGGCCTGTGCGGGCTGTGGCGGCGCGCTGCATCCCATTGGCGAGAGCGTCAGCGAGATGCTCGACTGGGCGCCAGCAACCCTGCGGGTGCTGCGCATCCGCCGTCCCAAATATGCTTGCCGGACCTGCGAAACGATTGTTCAGGCACCAGCCCCCGGGCGCGTAATCGCCGGTGGACTGGCGACGCCAGCGCTGCTCGCGCAGGTGCTGGTCAGCAAATATTGCGATCATCTGCCGCTCTACCGGCAATCCAGAATCTTCGCCCGGCACGGCATGGAACTTGACCGCTCGACGCTTGCCGGATGGGTCGGCGGCGCATGCTGGTGGCTTGATGCGCTGCACGAACGGCTTGGGAAAAACATCTTTGCGTCTGATCATCTGTTCGCGGACGACACGCCGATCCCGGTGCTTGATCCGGGACGCGGGCGCACGAAGACCGGACGGCTGTGGGTGTACGCGCGGGACCAGCGGGCATGGGCTGGCCCCGCGCCGCCTGCTGCGGTGTATTTTTATGAACCGGATCGCCGGGCCGAACGGCCGGCGTCCCATCTGCAGAACTTCAAGGGTGTTCTGCATGTCGATGGCTATGCCGGGTTCGAGCGGCTGACCGGTCGCGGCGACATTGTGCTCGCTGCATGCTGGGCGCATACACGGCGCAAATTTTACGAGATCGCCGAGGCTGACAAAGCCCCTGTCGCCATCGAAGCGGTGCAACGCATCGCCGAAATCTATGCGGTCGAGGCCAAGCTGCGCGGCCAGCCGCCGGCGCATCGGCTGGCCTGGCGCCGTGCGCTGTCGCGCCCGCTGGTGCTGGAGTTGCGGATCTGGCTGCAGACCCAACTGCCCAAACTCGCCAGCCGCAGCCGTCTTGCTGACGCCATCCGCTATGCGCTGGCGCGCTGGGACGGGCTCAGCCGGTTCCTTGATGATGGCCGCATCGAGCTTGACACCAATCCCGTTGAACGCGCCATCCGGCCCGTCGCCCTTGGCCGCAAAAACCATCTGTTCGCTGGCTCCGACGGCGGCGGCGCGCGCTGGGCGACGGTCTGCTCGCTGATCGAAACCGCCCGCCTCAACCACGTCGAGCCGCACGCCTATCTGCGCGACGTGCTGCAAAGGATGATCGACGGGTACCCCATCAACCGCCTCGACGAACTGCTGCCGTGGGCCTAGAAACCGCAGAGTCATGTCAAGTCCTGACCAACGTGCAACAACCGGACGCATACGTCGTCCCTTCCTGGCCCGCTCGTTCCCCGGCCTGATAAGCGATGGCCCACGACAGGCTACGAAGGAGTGCGATCCAGTTCATTGCGGCCTATCCGAATATGTACTCTGCACGAACAGATCGTCCGATTGCGGCGTGATAGCCGAAAGACCGGTAATGGAATGGTTTGCCGGTCTGTGATCGGTCTGCACACTGAGCGATGGTTTTTGGTCACCGTGTGTGCTCTCGACTCGCGCGATAAAAATCGGCGCGCGGGTCCACGCTTGCTGATCGGCGGCTGCAACGATGGCGCTATCCGCACGTTCCCCGCCAAGCAGAGGCGCAAGTGCTGTAACGAAGTCTCGCGTCTCGGCGGGCAGTTCCCAGCCTGTCGCCAAGTGCTCCTCGTACCGTCCCGGACCGGCATTGTAAGCAGCAAGGAAACCCGGCGAACCAAAGCGGCCGTGCATCTCACGGAGATAGGCTGTCCCCGCCATAATATTGTCGCGCGGGTCAAAGGGATCGGTCCCGAGACGGTGATGGGCGCGAAGATCAGCCCAGGTCTGCGGCATGATCTGCATCAAGCCCATGGCGCCGGCTGATGACACGGCCCGCACATCGCCAGCGCTTTCGGCGCGCATCACGGCGCGTATCCATGACGCCGGAACGCTGAAGCAACGCGCGGCTTCGGTGATATAGGCGGCAAAGGGATCGGCGGGGTTCGCTTCGGTCGCAGCGGCACTTTGAGCATGAGCCGGTGACGCCGAAACCATGGCGAGTGGTCCAATGACAGCCGCGATGACGAATATAACGAAACTCATCAATCGAACAGGCGGCGTATCGGCGTATGCGCAGGCGTAAGGCAAGACGAGAGACTGATTGGATCGCATCAGCTTACGCCCCAGCTTTATGCCGTGACCGGCGGTTCCATAGCAGATGGAAGGCCGATCCATCGGCAAAGGTTTGGAACAGATTGGCGCGGATCGCCTGCGTGAATACGGGATCGTCAATCAGCAGAGCCACATATGTACCGGACTTTTTGCCGGTGCGCTTCCAGCCTGCGCCGACCTCTGGGCCATTGGCATCATCGCCAAGATGAATGCGGTAATCCGGTGCGTTCTCCGCATCACTTTTGTCGAGCGTAACAAGGGTGAGCTCCACGTCGAGCGTCAGTGTACGCAGGCGGCCTGTATAGCCGCCGGTGGTGCGAGTGAAACTGCCGATATGTGTCATGAGATTTCTCCTGTTGGCTGGTTTGGGTTGGAAGTCAGCGGGTGATTATTTGCCACTTGAGGTGGCCGTCGCCGTCCTCATCGGTCCACAGCGGCATCGCCTGGCCGACAATTGAACTGACTGGAAGCGGGCCGAAATAGCGGCTGTCCAGACTGTCGGCGGACTGCCAGTTCATGAGAAAAACCTCGTCCCTGGCGATGCTCCGGCAGCCCTGCCAGACAGGCAGATCGCGGCCACTTCTGTCGTGTTTGCGCGCCGTGCCCATGGCGTTGCCGTCGACCGTGATGAGGAAGTTTTTCCGGCAAACCCTCTGCCCTGGAAGCGCCAGAACTTGCTTCATCAGCGGCACGCCGCGCGGAATGTAGCCGCCATCCTCAAGAAAACGCGCGACCGGTTCGGGTGGTGCTATCACGGCAAGATCGGCGATCTCGATTCCATCCGGAGGCTGCACGGCATAGAGCCCGATCGGCACGCTGGCGCTGGCGTTCCAGATGAGTTTTTTAGGCAAGTCAACGAATGCCGGGATCGCTACGCCCATGGTCGCGAAACAGGTTGCGATGACCCATGCGAAGCGCGTCATGGCCCGGCGCTGCGCCGCAACAGCCAGGCGTCATGCCGCCTTTTCGTGTAGGGCCGAGGCTCGTAACCGGCGATCAGACGGTTATGGACATGCCGCCAATGCTCCGGCGCGACTTCGGCCGGATCGACGCCGATGGCCTCTATCGCATCGATGGCCTGCAGCACCCGCTCGACCTTCGGCCAGCCCTCGATGCGCAACAGGATGTCGCCGCCGGGATGGACGAATGGCAGCGTCTGATACGGTTCACCTGCCGCCACCGCACGCACGATATCGATGCGCGAGACGACCGTTCCGAAGCCGTTGGAAGCCCATCGGACAATGGCGAAGGTGCTGTCCGGTGCGAAGCTGACGACGCGGCGGCGGCGATCGAGTATCTGCACCCCGGCGAAATTGCCAAAGCGAACCCACTGCTCGATGTTCTTCTCTATCCAGGTCAGTTCAACCGCAGTGAGATCGCTCATGGCGCGTGGCGCCGCATTGGCAATACTGCGCGCGTTATCCCCAAATCTGTGCACCCAGCTATAAAGTTAGATTCTTGAAAGTTAGGAAGGTTAGGCGCGCCAGGAACATATATGCGCCAGCCACTTAACATCGATTCCGGTTCCTGATGGCACGAGCTTCGGGTTCCCGATAGCACGTGGGGGTCCGTTCCTGATGGCGCGAGCGGTCTCACAGATTATCCACAGGCTGTTGCACAGCATGACAGCGCGGCTGAAAGCTGAGAATGTCTTCGCCGGTGATTGTTCGCTCAAGACGAAGCGTATAGCCGGGTAACGGTTGACGGCGGACGATGCCGCGTAATTCAAAAGCGAAACGTCTTAAAGGATTAAGGCTGCCCGATTTTGCGTAAAGATGCGCGACGCCAAAGCGCCAGCCTGATGCCTGCCTTCCGCCATGCTTGCGCACCAGCCGGTACAACCAGCGTTCCAGTCCTCCGGTCAAATCAAAGTAGGCGCGGTCGATGGTGAGGATCAGCGCATCGTTGAGAACGGCGGAATAGAACCAGTCCGGCAGGATCATCTCGATACCCTGGGCGCGGCCTTGAGCGTCCACGCATTCCTTCCATTCATTGACCCAGGAGAAACGGTGCATGCGCCGTTCAGTATGCTGACGCAGCGTTGTCGCGATGCTGGTGGATTGCAGCCGGTCCAGCGCGGCCTTGAGCCGCTGATAGTCGCGCACTGACGTTCCCCGGCCAATGAAGGTGAGAATTGCATAGGGGCTTGTTGCCATAAGGCGCGAAGTTTTGAGACCGGCATCGCGCGCTTCGACGATCTGCGAGGCGGCCCAGATCAGCACATCGGCGTCCCAAATCGTCGCCATGCCATGTTCGGGTGTTGCCTCGACACGGATGGCGACGTCGCCCATGCGAAAGTCGATGGGCCGCACGCGCGGTGATTTGGCGAGGCTAAAGAACGGATAACTCATGAGGTCTTGCGCGTCACGCGGGGCGATCTCGCCGGGGAGCGCGCGAAACAGCTCAAGCTGTCCGCGTTCTGTTTGCAGGAATCGCCGGTTTGACTTGAGTGGTTGCGGCATTTGCATCAGCTGCGCGGCTTGCCAGCGTAGGGCAACAAGGCGGATGCATGACGTTTGGCGGGCAGCACAGTTCCTGCGCCGGGATCGGAGGTCGATGACTTGGCGCCGCGTTCCACCCAGGCCTGCAGGTCGTCGAGCCGGTAGACGACGCGGCCACCCAGCTTGGAATAGCGCGGCCCGGTGCCATAGGTGCGGTGCTTTTCCAGCGTACGGCCGGAGAGACCGAGGAACCGCGCGGCCTCGGGTGTGCGCAGGTGGCGCGGCGGGAGTTGGGGGATTGCAGCGGACATGGACGGCCTCCGTGATGTCGAGGAAGGCCACCGGATATCGGTGGCCAACAGCGATCACATTGGCGAAGCAGCCCGGCGTAGAGGGATGGTGAAGATGTGGGGCACGAAATTCGCCACCCGTACCCGTGAGGAATTAATCGTCCGGGGATTTACCCAGCAAGCGGCGGTACCCGCCGCGCATCAGGAACAGCCCGCGTCGAACCAGGCGGATGGTGGTGTCTCTGAGAGATGAGGTTTTCCAGGATTCCGCTGCGATACGTTCCTCACCATAGAGCGCTGTTGCAATGGCGCGGTAGCTTGCGCCGGATTGTCTGCCGTCAAGGGCTCGCAGGGCCGGGGTGAGCCGCGCCTGCCGCAACGGCGGTGGCCGCTGCTGGCGCTTTGATCGCTTCTGGCCGAGAGTGCGCCAGAACGCAGCCGTCGCATCGATTCGAACCGGTGCGGCGTCATCTAACGGAAGCATGGCGGCAATGGATTCGCCTTCGTCTGGACGCGATGGCAGCCACAGATGGTGCACAGTTCCATCATCGCTCAGTTGAATGAACACACCGTCCGGCGCTTCGCGAAGTGTGATCAGGCCAGGCCAGTTTTGCGGATCATAGGCGAGTGACGGACCATCCCAACGGCCATTGAGCGCCACGAGAACGACCGTGCTGGCGAGAACATCGGGCAGCCAGAACACAGTCTGTTCACCGGAGCGAATCTTTGGGTTTGCCAGAAAAGCCAGCCCCCAGCGGCGGGCGAGACCAGCACTTTTAGCCTCGTCATCCGCACTGAGAGCGTCCTGACTGACTATGCGCTTACAGCCGGCCTGATAGTCCGGGTTACGCCGCAAGAACTCGAATGCGACACCCGCCATGTCCAGATCGGCAAGGTAATTGTAAGTATCAGTAGTTCGCCAGTTCTCGCCGGGCATGGCCAATCCCCCAGTTCATATATCGCCTACAGGGCGACACGCAGACCACGGGAAGCCCGGAGATCAGACCGGGTTGTGCGAATCTTTGACCGCCATCTGGCATATACTCGGCAGAGATTATGGCCAAGATGCGGCAACTTAGAAGTGTGAAGCTGTGGCTATTCGCCTGGTTGCGCGTGAATCCAGGTTATTTTCTATTTTTTACCGCTTTGAAGCAAATCGCGATAGCCCGCCGCCATCATCCACTGCGCCCGGGCTAGATGGGAGTCATACGCGCTGCGCGTGCGATCCGGCTCTGATTTAGCATCCATGCCAAGGATCAAGCTGGCGGCTTCCTCCCAGTCAGCGTTATCCGCCGCCGCGTCGAGAAGCCGGAGGTAGGTTGTCAGATGCGCGCGATCATAATCTGTGAGGCGCGGCTCACTGGGTGCGGTATCGGCGATCTCGGTCTGCTGTTGGCTCATGGTTTGTCCGTTTCTTCTTGGCCCATCGGGCCAATCGTATTTACATGAAGTCAGCGTAATTTGCTGCACATTATTTCATCATATCCCATAAATACATATTATAGTTGATAAACTTATAGTATGTATAAGGCCAATTCTTCCGCATGGATATGCGGAAACTGGTTGGGCGGAATGTACGCAGGATCAGGCTTGAAAAAAGCCTGACGCAGGAGCAGTTTGCCGACCGGTCGGGATTTGCGCAGCAATATCTGAGTGACTTGGAGCGCGGCCGGCGCAATCCAACTGTCGTAACGCTGTTCGAGTTAAGCCAGGCGTTGGGCGTCACGCCAATCGAGTTGATCACGCCGGACGCGGACGCGCTGATCCTGAAGCACGCTGTGATCAAGAACGGGCGTTCGACGTCAAAGAAGAAACGCTGAATATGGCAAAGCGGAAGCCCCGCCCGGTAGATCGGGCGGGGCTTCGCGGGCGACTGGCTCAGTCGCCGTTGGCCTTGCGGCTGCGGGACCAGATGAGGGTGAAGGCTTCACCATCCTCGTCGTCGAAGAGGTTGGCATAGATCGGAGCGTTGAAGCTCGGATCGTCCAGCTTGACCGAGAGGTAATCGCGGCCCTCGGCTGAGCGCTTGGACCAGGCGGCGCCAATCTCGGCACGGCCGACATAGACGCGGTGGCTGGGAGCGTTGTCGTTGGCCCGGTTGGTCTCGGGGACGATGCGCACGCCCTTGGTCTGTACGCTGAGGGTGACGATTTCGCCCTGGAACTCGTTGCCGGATTTCTTGAAGGCGCCAATGTTAGCCATGGTAGTTCTCCTTGTTCGCTGTTCTCGAGCCCGCGACCATCGCGGCCTCGATGGCGATCAACAGGCCGGAGGCGATCGGCGCCGCACCTGCATGCAGGCCGTAGCGCAGCGAAGGACACCAGCCGGGCGAGTTTCTTGTCTCGCGAGGAATGGGCACAGCCCAGGGGAAGAAAGTCGCCCGGCGGCGTTGCGGCCAGACGATCGAGGCGCAGCCGTCCTTCGGCCAGATCAGGCCATAAAAGAGGCCGTATGGATAGCGTGCGATTGAACAGAGTAGTTTCAAGGAGAACCGGCGTGCATTGCCAGCACCGGCAAGGAAGCCCAACGGTTCAGGTGAAAGGCTACCCAGCTTCAACCCAAAGGGATCATATCAGAAACCCGAGTACCACCACGGAAACGATGCCGCCACTGCTGCCGTTGACCGGCGCGCTACTGGCGTCGCCACTCCAAGCCCGCCGGGCCGCATACTTATCCCTTCAAGGTCATGATCAAGCATCCGGCAACGCCCGATCTACGCCAACTTCGAAAACAAGAGGAATGGCCGTTGCACTTGCCGGCCCGCAGCCCTGGACTTACGGCTGAACCTGTCTCCCGGCGTTTCCCCGCACAGACGGAGCGGGCGTCAGCATTGCCATCCGCGTCCAGACGGTCGCGCCCCACAGCAGGATGGCAATCGAACCGGTCACGGCGAAAATCATCTGCCAGATCCCGGACGGCATGGTCAGCGCGGCGACGCCATGGGTCGCGTGATAGCCAGCGAATGCTGCGGGCGCCGCGAACAACACTGCAATTGACATGCGGATCAACGGCGAGCGCACGGTGGCGAAAATCACCTGTCCGGCGATCAGCGTGAGGATGCCGGTGAGCGCCCCGGCGGCGATAATGCCTATCGGACCGGCGCCGCTGTCATAGACGAACATTCCAGCCGACACGGCGGCAAAGAATGGCAGCGCATAGACGGCGAGCATAAACAGCGCCCAGCAGAAAAAACCCAGCCCGGCGATACTCAGAAGAATGCCGATGATGATCATGATGGCGGTCTCCGTAACAATGGCCGAACGGCTGCGCCTTCCACCACCACCACAGCGCAGAAAGCAGTATAGCCGAAAATACCGGGCAAGCGTGGCGGAAATATGGTGCGGCTCGCCAAGCCGAAGCCTGTTCAGTGGGAGGCGGCTGCTCAGAGTGTGAATCGGCTAATTTCCCGAGCGGGATTTTTTTCTCCTTCTGGCGGCTGTAAAATGTAAGTTTTCCCGATCGGGAAAATAGCATGGCGAAGCAAACCCTGACACCAGCCGAGATCGGCGTCATGTGTTCGACCTGACCGTTCGCCGAGGGATGATTAACCTTGGTCCGCCGATGCTCAATGCCGGGAGCGTCACAAAAGCGGTCAAAAGGGGATTGTCCAATAAGCTTCGGTTCCTTTACGTTTGGCAAACTAAATGCCGTTATCCGTCAGGCATGAAGATGCATGTACCAATAATGGTGTGGATTTTATGCGGCACGGCTTTGGCTAGGTTGTCGAGAAAATCTCTGGCAATCATTCGCGTGGCATGGGGATGAAGCTCAGCATAGGCGAACTTTGAGATGCGATCCACAGCCACAAACATATACAACTTGCCTTCTTGCGTTTGCACTTCGGCAATGTCGATATGGAAGTAGCCAAACGGATAGGTGGCGAACTTCTATCTCTTCGCTTTATTCCCCTCGACTTCCCGCAACCGGCGGATGCCATGGCGTTGCAGGCAGCGATGCAGGGAAGACGCGTCAGGTGCGGGATGCATGGCTGTAAGGCATACGCTGAAGATGCAGTACCAATAAGGCAATCATCTAGCGGTAGCGGCGTGCATCGACGGAAGGCAACAATGGCAGTTGCTTCTTCCGCTGTTAGAGCCGTCGAGCGCACGTCCTTCGGACCCGTTGGCGCATCATGCATATACGCCCGCTTTTTCCACTTCGCTACTGTCTTCGGGTTGATCGCGTATTGTTCCGCCAGCTCATTCAGGCTCTTTTGACTATGTTGTATCGCTCGACGCACGACCGCTGTTGTGCGGGCGCATCCATGTAAAACTTGTCCCATAATCCCGCCTGTTGTAGCTTGTCGTATATTACACCACTACAATGTGGGACTAAACAATTAGGCGGTACCATTCCTGTGGAAGTTTGCTCGCCTATGCTGAAGCTAATTTCCTTCTCATCCTATAATTCCGACGGAGGAGCTGTACCTGAACCACATTCAAAATGAAAAGATGTTGAGGTCGGCAATCAGTAATGGGAAAGAAAACAAGAAATCGACGGGGTGAGAAGTCTCTGCCTGTTAATGGCGGCTTCGATTTTGGACACTTGCAGCGACCAATAGTCACGTCATCATCTTATATTGAGTTCAACGATGCGTTGATCAACGCAAAAGTCACCGGTTGCGCCTATGGCTTTGACAAAGTGGAGGGTTACCCTAGCCTGATACCGTGTCTAACTTTGATTGGAGAGAATGCAGCTGCGCTCAGCCGTGCCTTCTCATATTTTGAGCAGTGGGGCTGCCACGAAGATGGGGACACGGTCGATATGACCATCCTTCTAAAGAAAGACGGCAGCTATCTCCTGGGCGTCCAGCCGAATTTATTACGCATGATCGACCGCGTTCTGCCGGACCACTCGCTAGTCGAGCCGATCTATTTAGGTGTGATGTGGATCAAGAGGATGGACTCAACCAACCCGATTCTTCGCGAGTGGCGAGTAAGTCTCAAGTCACGACTTTACCCCATCAAGATCATGGCGGCCACAGCGTCCTCGGTCGGGGGCGTGCCGACAATCGGTTCAGTTCGACAGATCCCTGAGGCACCAACTTTCATTAAGTTTGGGCTGCAAATCCTTACAGAGGACGAGAACCCTGATCATTTCCTCTTAAGCAAGGCAGAAAGTAAGAAGCGAAAGCGTAAAGGGTTTCCCAAACCGCGGGCTGCTACACCAACAAGCATCGCTTCAGCACGCCGCCGCTTGATTGACGCTGTGTTTCCCGTCTCACGCGAGAGGGTTCGCCGAAGGAAGATCGCCGAAGAGCTTCGCGAAATATCAGAGTATCGAGAAGTTTCAGATAGCCAAATTGAGCAGGCTGTCATTAACGTGATCCTAAGCCGTGAATGGACAGGTGGGAAAGACCATTACGCTGGCATTGAGAACATTCGCCAGGAATGGTTTTCGCGCGTTCGGGGACGCGTTGAGTATTGTGGAGGAGAGGACAATATCGACAGCGTAGCGATAGCGCCGGTAATTGAGCAGCTAAGGTTGGATGTCGCTTATACCCTGCGAGAGCATGGTGCTGTCGTTTCAGACCAGTTCGCCACCAACCAGCGGCAATTTGAGAGGCTCGGGTATGGCCACGCCTGAGTCTTGGCGCAAAGTACCGACGCAGGACAAACTCAACATCTTCGTTAGCTCCCGGCTAGAGGAGTGCAAAGATGAGCGAACGGTTGCTCGTAATTCAATCATGGCGATCAACCACAATCCAGTGCTGTTCGAGTACATAGGGGCCCGGGCAATCACGGCGCGTGATCTGTATCTCTCTAGGCTAAGAGATTCCCAGATCATGGTGGCCATCCACCGGCTAGGGTACGGTTACATTGATACAGCCGGTGGAATGGAAATCTCGGGACTCGAAGACGAGTTCCTCTATGCTCAGAAGAATGGAATTCCCACGCTACTGTATGTTTATGGGGACGATACGGGCCGCGACCATCGCCTTTGTGAGTTGATCGCCAGCGCGCAGTCCAAGCTTAAAATCTGCTTCTATCGAGACACAAACGAACTTGCTGATCGAATCCGTGATGACGTAACGGCGGAGATCACCAGGTCTTTTGTCCGACCGGACATATCGCGTGGCGTCCTTGAAGAAACATCGAATGAGCTATTGAACAGAACGGTACGCCGCCAAGGCGAACTCATCGAGCGAACCGAAGTTCTGAATAATCTCGCGTTGTTAGCTCGCGAAGCTGAGGTTATATGCATCTATGGTCGAGTCGGAATCGGTAAGACAACGCTCGCCGCGCAGTTTGCTCGTAAATTCGGCGCTAGCTATGTTCGCGTCACTGGTCTTGCGCCTCGGGACCTATTTTCAGTTTGCGCCGAGGCTATCGAAAACAATCAAACCAGCGTTCCAGCTTTCTCCACGCTCTCAGGGGCCAGGCTAGGGTTCTCGTCTGTATGGGCGGGAGTCAATCAGGTCACGCTTGTAATTGATGAATGCGAGTTCATCGACGAACTGATGCTTGCCATCGAGCATGGAGGCGGGGTCTCAAGCGATAAGCGGATTTTGTTCACAAGCCGCCAGCCGCATGAGACATACTCAGGATTAGAGGTCCCACCGCTCACCGAGCCTGAAGCTCAACAGTTGTTGAGCGCGAAGGGTCTCAGGCTGCTGGTTGCGGAGCAAGAGGGCGCTCCAACGCCCCTACAAATCCAAGCCCTGATTGTGAACGCGGAAAATACGGGTAAGCCAGCAAACTCGAACGCGCGAGAAATCCAATCTTATTTGGCGCTATGTCCAACGCCCGTGAACGCCGATGAGTTGCTTGCCCTTCTTGGTGACGACGCGCTCACTATTGAAGGCCTTTACAGAGATCTGAGAACGTTGGGGCGGCTGGTTGACGACAGCCCGAGCGGCTTCCGCCTAATGCACACGTCGACGGCGCAATCTTACATTGACAGCCTCAAGCAAACCCCGCAACGGCTTCGGTTCTATGTGAATCGGTTAGTTCAAATGTTCGAAAATCGCTCTGACGCACGCCTCGCCTATGAGGTTGTTAGCCTTTTGGATGACGGCAGCGAGGAACGATTTGCCTTTGCAGCAATGCGGCAATCGATCCAGCTTGGAGACGCTCTCCGAGGCCGCGCGATAGCTGAAAAGCTTCTCACTGCAGCGCTCAGATTTGAGCGCCGGGGTGATGCATTTGACCTGATGTTATCCCTCATCTACCCACTGGAACTGATGGGAGACATCTCTAGGGCAAGCGAGCTGCTGAAGGCGGCGGAACAATATGCGGAAGATCTCGGCGAGGAAGCAGCCGCACGCGTAGCGGAGGTGAGGCTCGGATCACAGGCTCGGCGAACGCTCTCAGAGAAAGATGTTAAAGGTCTTGAAGAAGTACGCGATCAATACGCCATGCTGGGGAGAACTTGGGATCAAGCGCGACTAAATCTCGAACTAAGTGCGTTGTACATTGCTAGCAAGAACTATGAGCAGGCAGTCAAAGTTCTGCGCCCCTCGCTTCAAGCTTTCAAGGACGCAGGGGATGATTATGGTGTCGATCTTGCCGAGCGAAATCTGGCCGCGACGCTAGCCGCACTGCCGGCTAACGACGCCGAAGTCGATGAAATTCTGAAGCGCGTTTCCGAGAGGTCGAGCCAGAGTGTGGATCCACGCCGACAACGTGCCTGGTACTGCAACATTCTCACCAGGCGGTATCGAATGGCAGGTCGTTTGGATGAAGCAGAGGCGGTAGCAAAGGAAGTAATAGAACTAAGTGCGGCGTTGGGCGATAAGTCCTTGACGGCGCTTACCCACATCAATTTGGCAAACGTCTATCGCGATATGAAAGCCGTTGCCGAAGCGCTCGCGGCTTACGACGAAGCAGGAAGGTTGGCGCGGCACTGTGGCCGACGAGACATTGAGGCGGATAGCTCTCGGCTTCGAGCCGGAATACTGAATGACATTCCTGAGAGCGCAGCGGTCATTCCAGACCGGCACCAGCAAGCCAAGCTATTGGCACAGCACGCCATAGGACTCCTCGCAGGCACGATCTACCGCGATTCGCTGGCGCATTCATACGTCGAACTTGCCGATTCCGAGAAGGAGTTGGGCAATTTACAGGCTGCCGCTTACGCGTACTTTCGAGCGGCTGAACAGTTCCGCCTCGCACCTGACGATGAGGATTTCGAGAACGCGTTGGCGCTAGGCGCGGAGTATGCGCTCGACACAGATCCAAGATTCTACCTAGCTGAGATCGCATCGAGTTTTAGCGCACCGCTAGACGCCGAGGATTCGCTCGGAGACCAATTTATCAAGTTGGTGAGCCCGATCATTGAGAAAGCCCCGCGAGAGAGGCTCGTTCGTCTGCTCGGGCGCCATGTGCAGAAAGTGCGTTCTGAACTTCCGCCGCTGCTACGGCCTGTGCTTCTTGAAGCGATCACCGATGCAGTTGAGGGGCTGTCGCGGCAACGTTCTCCGAAACCCGAGCCTTGGCGGCAGCTCTATGCGGGCTTCGTTGCCCCTTTCCTCTCGCAGGATAATCAGAAATCCTACGTCCATAGGCGGCTCGCGAGCGCCATTTGCAGCACAGTATCGGGACTAGATGTCCGGTATTTGGAAAGTGGCGATCAAGTCTGGACGGTAGTTCTGGAGTTTGAGCGTCCTACCGTCCTAACAATTTTGCCGATAGATGACACAGCCGCGTCCGCAGTAGCCGCTCAGAGCCTAGCGTTTTTCCTTAAAGCCTTTGATGACGAGATTCGTGAGATTGTTGGCAAGACCGATGTTGTAGAGCTCTTCATCCAAGTCGTGTCGTTTGATGATGTGCCCAGCGATATCCGGGAAATGGCGGTACGCATGTTTGAGATTGATCAATTGTTGGAGGATCAGTCGGTTGCTGTCACGCGGACTGAGGATTTTGGCGGTAGCACGCCGACGTTTGTGTTTTTGCATGCGGACTTTTTAGAGCGCGCGAGGGCTGGCGAAGGCATCAACGGTTCGCTGCAGATGCTCTTTGCATTGACGATGATCGAATTGGTGTTTCAGCTCCTGAGGGGCGAGGTAGGCCACGAGCAAATCCGGCCGAAGGTTGTCTCGCTGGTCAGACGAACGCTCTCCTGACGCGCGGCAGCTAGCAGTTCCGGCTTGGTTAGAACGTAAGCGTTGTGCCAAGACCGCCTTGCACATGAGTTTGTGATGTTGGTGTCGATAGATATAGAGGAACGGCGCTCACGCGCCACCCTCCTCGGTGAACCGCCACACGGGAATGCCCATCTTGCGGGCTTTGTCGGCGAGATTTTCCTGGATGCCTGTGCCGGGGAACACCATGACCCCGACGGGCAGGACGTCAAGCATCTGATCGTTGCGCTTGAAGGGCGCCGCCTTGGCGTGTTTGGTCCAGTCGGGCTTGAAGGCGATCTGCGGAACCTTGCGGTGATCGGCCCAGCGGGCGGCGATGCACTCGGCACCCTTCGGCGAGCCGCCATGCAGCAGCACCATGCCGGGGTGCTTGGCGTGAACCTTGTCGAGCCTGTCCCAGATCAATTGGTGATCGTTGAACTCAAACCCTCCGGTGAAGGCGACCTTGGGGCCTGCGGGCAGCAGCACTTCGGATTCGGCCCGGCGTTTGGCGGCGAGGAAATCCCGGCTGTCGATCATCGCCGAGGTCAGCGCGCGATGGTTGACCATCGATCCGCTGCGCGGGCGCCAGGTTGATCCGGTGTGGCGGTCGAAGTGCTCGGCGGCCTGATCGCGGAAGAACTCCATGCAGTTGCGCCGCTCGATGAGCGTTATGCCCTCTGCGGTGCGGCGTTCGAGTTCGACCGAGCGAACCTCTGAGCCGTCCTGTTCGCGCTGGCCACGCTTTTGCGCTTGCTCATTGTCGTCCAGCTCGCGCTCGATCCGGCTCACGGCACGGTGGAAGATGTTGACGGTGGACCAGAGCAACTCTTCGAGGTCGGGCTCCAAGCGGGTGTCACCCAGCGCCACGACGAGGGCGTCGAAAATGTCGGAGGCGGAAACGGCAATGGTTTGGGCGTCGGGCAGCGGTCTCGGGTCGGGTTCGTCCTGGAACGGACGATGGCCGTAGAGTTGGAGTTCGGCGAGGACGTGACCGGTTGGGGATGAAGCGTGCGGCGGCTCAAAGCTGGTGTCGTCGTATTCGGTCGTCATGGGTGTTTTCCCTTGGTTGGATCGGCCGCGCCCATCGCGGCCTTCGTAGGCGACTAAAGGCGGTAGGCGGACCGGACCTGCACCGCGTAGCGAAGCGGAAGCGGCCGAAGCAAAGCGGAGGACGGCGGGCGGCGGCTATTTTGTTTCGCGATGCAAAGCGCCTCTCGGGCGCGGCGGAAAATAGTTGCCGGCCGCCGTTGCCGGGCCGGGCAGGCTGCCGCCCGATCGCCCTCTCAGAAGGCCGTGGGCCGGTCTCCTCCGAACCAACAGGATCACCCCGATCCGATGCGCCACGAGCCATGCGCCGGCGTCATCGCCCCATTCCGGTCCCGTTCTCAATCGCCATGAAGCGGGTTACGTCCTCAGGGGCGAGTTGCACACGCAGCGCCGCCCGGAGTTCGTCCAAACCAGGATGTTGCAGATCGTCATTGAAGTCCCCGAGCCTTGGCGACAGCACGAATAACTCGATCCCGGCCGCCTGCGCCTTCCTGGTCAAGGCCGTCATCGCCGCGCCGCCAGCCGGATCGTTATCGCGCGCGACATAGAGACGCCGCAGGCCCGGCGGGAATAGCAGGGCGGCAAGGTGACCGGCGGAGAGCGCAGCCACCATCGCCAAAGAGGGCATGACGATTCTGAGCGACAGCATGGTCTCGATGCCTTCGCCTGCCGCCAGGACATCGCAAGCCACACCGAAGCGCACACCGTTGCCAAGCAATTGGCCCATTGCGCGCCTTGGCGTTTCGACAGGGGCCTTGCCTGTGCCTGATGGATCAAGATACGTGCGATGCGCGCCGGTGATCTTGCCCGTCAAATCCGTGACGGCTGCGATCAAGGCTGGCCAGGTCCCGGTTTGCGCACTGATATGGGGCCGATAGTAACAGCGCGGGTGAAACCGCAGCGCGCCGGTTTCGTGCAAAGCCGTAATGCCGCGCTTGCGCAGATACGCTTCTGCGAGTGTGCCAGAAACCGGTCGTGACATGGCGAAGAGACGGCCCGCTGCGACGGCGCGACAGCGCGGCGAGCGCGCGGATTCCGGCGATCCGGCCGGGACCGTTGCTGGCCGGAAACTGCCCAGCTTGGATGCTGTTCGTGGTAGAGCGAGAAAGCATCGCGCCTCATCGAGCACGTCGCGCAAGCGGTCAAGCCCCCGGTTCATGGCGATGAGATCGAGCAGATCGCCATTCATATCTGGGTGGAATCAGTCCGCTGGCTTTCGAGAGGAAAGCAGCCTAATGAGAGACAGGCGACCGGAACAAAACCGTTACAAGTCCATAACTTTCCCCAAACAATGCGGCTCCATCAAAGCCCACATCCTGTCAGTGATCACAAACCGATCTCGAACCATTCAATCCTCCCGCAAAAGGAAGCTTGAATCACAATCTAACTGATTTGGGAATCCCGATACTCAACAGACCCTAGAAGCGCGGCGCAGATCGTTTGATCTTCTTGGATGGGCTGCGCCGCATCTCAACAGCACACATCTTATCCTCAAGGTTATGGATAGGAGAAAACCGACGTAGGGGTAGAAACGACCTCGTGACCGTCACCGCGTGCCTCAAGCGTGGAAGTAGCCCCCAAGCATTGTCTGATCAGTTGCAGAAGGGCGCTTTTGTGGTCCCGCTGTGAGCCGGCAAGACTCAGCGTTGCCACGATCAACTTCTCGTACGCGTCGCTGGCCATGATCGAATATCGCTGTCGGATGGGGTCGGCGGGTAAGTCAGCATGGTGCGGATAGAGCAGCATGACGTTCGAGCAGTCGTAGAGCCTCCCGTAGGCCATCAGCTGGTAGACATCCGCCTGGCTGACTCCTTGCTTGGGATCGTCGATGCGCGGGGTCATGCGTTTCCATTTTGTGTCGATGATCAGAGCGATCCGGTCGCCTTGCCGGATGATCAGGTCCGGGCGCGTCCGGAACCGGCCCGTGTCGCCCTCGAAGAGACAATCCCGGTGCCCCCCCTGCGACGAAACACGGAAGCCCGTGCCAGCAAGTGCCCGCGACAGGATCCGTTCGACGTACTTTTCAAACAGGACATTCATTTCGAAGAGCAGCGCATGGCCGTCGACTGTCCCTGCGCTCGTCTGCTGATGCCGATCTGAAAGGAACAGACGGGCAAGCGAGAGGAGATCCCTCCAGCGCTGGTTTGTGCGATCAAGGATGATCTGATCCCACCGTAGCGCGCTCGTAGGTACGTCAGCAACATCGGCATAGACGAAGCTCAAATCACGCAGAGAGCGCTGGTTGTCCGGTGCCACTGCCAGGCGTGAGAGCTTGGTGACCGCAGCGCGCATGACCTGATTGAGCGCAATGTCCGGCGACAAAGCGTCGAAACGGCACGCAAGTTTCTGGGGCGAGACAGCGAGGGTGGAGAATTGCCGTGTCACGTCCAGGCGCCCCCGCAAGGCGGGAAGGTCATCTTCGTGCGCAAGATATTGGCGCGGCATCCCTTGGCGCACCGCATCGGTGAGTCTCGCGCAGAACAGGCGTATGAGCAGTTCAAGCACTGTATCACGCTGCCAGCCGAGCCGTGTCATGGCGCCAGCCTCGATTGGCAGGTCGTGAACCACCGCAAGCATGTGGATCAGTCGAGCGCGCAACGTGGCGTCCGTGACGCTGATCTCGTCCCCGCCCTCGATCTTGGGGAGAATCTCGAGCTGGCATCCTGATGTCGCTATGACACCGACAACACCACGCGCGCGCAACCCTTTGCGCCCATGTTCCAGCACCCCCTCTCCTCCACGGCCGGGAAAGACGGAGGCGCGCGCGACCGCCGCGATGCGGTCTGCTTGCGCTTCTGGAATCGTAGCCTCGTCAGCGCCGTAGCCGATGCGCTCCCATTCGCGGATCGTGCGTCGGATCATGTGCCTGCCAACTTTTCGTAGTCGAAGCCTTCGGTTTCCGCGCGCACCTGCCAACGGAACCGGGGGACAGCGTCACCATCTTCAAGCCCTGGCGGCGCCTTCAATGCTGAACGCTTTAGAAAACCGCCAGAGATTGGACCGTCGTGAGGCTCCAGATCACCCAGCACGGCTGCGATCTTGCCCCAGTCCTCGAAGAAGTACTCCGCCAGAAGCGGGATCACCTTATGGCGCATGACCTCGTCGACGTCATGTCTGGAACTGCACGTGGTGAAGTACGCGTGCCCGATCTGGTGCTCGCGATCGTAGAGATACTCAATCCGCTCGTTGATGGTCGCGAGAAGACGTGGCAGGTCGATCCCGCATTTCTGGGCCGCTTCCTCGAGAACGGATGCATCGGGCATCATCTCGCGGAAGGTGAAGCGGCGCCTGAGCGCGGTGTCGAGAAGCGCTATCGAACGGTCAGCAGTATTCATCGTGCCAAGGACGTGCAGGTTCGACGGCACCCCGAATTCGTCGCCCGAATAGGGCAGTCGAACCCGGAGCGCATTGGGCTGGTTCAGCCGCTTGTCGGGTTCGAGAAGAGTGATGAGCTCGCCAAACACCTTCGAGATGTTCGCCCGGTTGATCTCGTCGATGATCAGGACGAAGGGCTCTGGCGTCGTTGGTCCCTCAGATCGCCCGCTGTTTATGTATCGCTCAAGTGCAGGGATGTTGAGGCTATCCTTCTTGAGCCGATAGATCGTCGCTTGCGTGAAGTTGCTCTGATAGATCTCCTTCGCCAGCACACCCTCAGCATCAACCCACAGCCATTTCACAGGCCGCCGATGGCACATATCAGCTTCCGGTCGTGGGCTGTAATCGTACTCACCCGTGACCTCGCCGATGGCCCGAAAGAGGCTGTTGCCTTTGGAGACGATGATGATGTCTCCGACCTTCATGCGGTTTCGGAAAACATCCGTATGCTGGACTTGCCCCGACTGAGCGTTAACCGCACCGGGGATTGTCCCTTCCTTCTGGCAAGTTTCCAAAATTTCGGAAGCTTCGGCGTACCTTTCGTCGCTCCAGTCGATATTCTCCCAACCCAGCAGCGTGTAGCCGCCCTTGATCGCCTCTTCGAAGAACTGGGCGTCCTCCTCGACGTTCGCCCGGCCGATTGACATCTTGAACACCTGCCGACCTTCCAAGGTGACAGTGCCGCTTCCCGAAGACGGTCCTCGGCTGGTCTCGGCGCGCTTCGCGATCCGCCTGAATATCCCATGGACAGTCTCCAACCGGAAACCGGCGGTCTCCGATCCCTCGTCCCCATCCGATCCGGTCATGGGTTGCCGACCTTCGATGAAGTCCTCGTAGGACATCGATTGGTGGAAGGTGACGAATTCAATACGCCCGGCCGCCAAGAGCCTCTGGTAGACCTCCATGAGCTGGGCCCGATCTTCCGGGACCGGTTCGCCGCACAACCGCACAGCCTCGGCTGCGGTGGCGAAGGTCTTTCCTGTCCCGGGCGGGCCGTAGAGAATGAGGTTCATGGAGGACAATTCCTTCTGGGTCTCGGCTCTGGTCGCGCCACCCTCGTCGACGCTACTTGTTCCATCGACGCCACCTCGTGGTGGAACGCCAATCGCTTGAGCGATTTCGGGCGCGAGTTCATACCGAACGAGCTTGTCGCCTCCGTAGGTCAGGTAGTTCACCAGCCCGCCGCGCGCGATCGCCTTGACTCCCGATGGCAGGCCGTCGACGAGCATCGCACGGGCGACATCGACGATGTCTTCTGTCTCGATCACTTCATCCGCCTTGTTGCCGACGCCTCGCGGCTTGATCCGAAAGGCCGAGACGCCGGTGGTGCGGTTGAAGTTCCTGACCGGCTGGTAAGGAGCACCCGTGGCATCGAACAGGACGAACGGGCGGCCGTCGCCGGACTGAGCTGTTTCATCGAGCTTAAAGCGAAACACAGTGGCTGAGCTTTGGTCGGTTTCGCTCCGTTCGGGTTCAGAGATCAGCGCCATGTCCTGAAACATTTGGCCGCCGAGCGCCTGGCAGATGTTGGGCCACGCCTCCTTGAGGCCGAGAGCCTTGTTGACGTCGCGGACGAGCACTTCGACGTGGTCGCGGCCTTCGTCCCGCGCTGGCTCGATATAGTGTTCGAGGACGTATTGCCGTATCCGATCAGCATCCTTCCCAGCCCCCGGTGGGTCACCTGCCAGAAACCGCCCGTATTGCCCCACCCAACTCCCCCAGCTGGAGAGCCTGTTGTGGGGGGTGTCGGAGCCCGGCATCAGGATCCGGTAATCCTGCCCGCCGGCGCGGGCGTCCTCCCGCATTTTCCGCAGACGCTCGCGAAGCGATTCGAACCTGTCAGCTTCCCACGCCTCGTCAATATCCCGATGCGGCATGCCGAGCGCGGCAAGATTCCGTTCAATGGTTCGGATCGCATAAGCCCGTGAATTGCGCCCCGCTTCTGTTTGAGCGCCGCCTTGTTCGAGCCATGTCTTGAATTCGTGTTCCTTCGTCATTGCCAAATCTTAATGTCTTGAGAGCTTTGGGTGTTCGGTACGGTTATCGCGGACCTTGAAACGGGACATGGCCATCGATCTCATGATCCGCGCCCAGCGTGAAATTGGTCGTAGCTGTCCCACGGGTCCTCCTCCTCGATCTCCGCCCCTGGACTTGTAACGGTTTTGTTCCGGTCGCTTGTCTCTCATTAGGCTGCTTTCCTCTCGAAAGCCAGCGGACTGATTCCACCCAGATATGAATGGCGACGGCGTGGATTGTAGAAGCCATTGATATACTGGAAGATGGCGGTCTCAGCGAGGCGTCGTGTCGGCCAGCTTTGCCGCCAGATCAGCTCTGCCTTGATGGTTTTGAAGAAGGTTTCCACCGAGGCGTTGTCATAGCAGTTGCCCTTGCCGCTCATCGATGGCGTCAGGGCGTATTTCTGAAGCCTCTTCTGATATTCATAGGAGCAATATTGGCTGCCACGGTCACTGTGGAAGATGCAGCCTTCCAGCGGTTTGCGTAAAGCTGAGGCCATGTCCAGCGCCCGGATTGCCAGA
>Ga0209867_1000107_pt1 | contig 21583 bp, 22 predicted proteins | sample GWRWmT4_4Nov14_FD_187197 | JGI IMG/M metagenome (GOLD analysis project Ga0209867, IMG submission 187197) | Sand microcosm microbial communities from a hyporheic zone in Columbia River, Washington, USA - GW-RW T4_4-Nov-14 (SPAdes) (version 2) | ecosystem: Engineered > Artificial ecosystem > Sand...
TAGTACGAGAGGACCGGGGTGAACACACCACTGGTGGTCCGGTTGTCGCGCCAGCGGCACAGCCGGGTAGCTATGTGTGGACGGGATAACCGCTGAAAGCATCTAAGCGGGAAGCCTCCCTCGAAACCAGAATTCCCTGAGAGCCGTGATAGACCATCACGTTGATAGGCCGGGTGTGGAAGCACAGTAATGTGTGTAGCTTACCGGTACTAATCGCTCGACAGGCTTGACCATCTCGCATGGATTTTCCATGTGAACTTATGCACAGTGATCAAACCGGGATATCGGCATGCGGATCAACATCTGCATGTGATGTTCTGTGTACGGAAAATATATGATCTGTGTTTTACAGTGTGTGCACTGGTTCTTGAACAATGCCTGTTTTCGATGACGGCTGTGCAGCCTGATGGCTTGCAGCATATATCGCGGAACAACCCCGCCTTTCGCCGGCCTGGTGGTCCTAGCGAGGAGACATCACCCGATCCCATTTCGAACTCGGCCGTTAAACTCCTCAGCGCCAATGGTACTAAGTCTCAAGGCTTGGGAGAGTAGGTCACTGCCGGGCCTGCGAAGGGCGGGATGTTCCGATGACACAGAAAGCAGCAATTAACCCACTGACATGATGATGCCGCAGCCCCCCGTCTTTTTGGCGGGGGTTTGGCATTTGCAGCATTATGCAAATAGTTTGACGCGGGGTTACCCAGCCCGCCAAGCGGCGCGACGGCAAAACTGCTACCGGGCCGTGCCCGGACTTGAAATTATCGCGGGGTGGAGCAGCCCGGTAGCTCGCCAGGCTCATAACCTGGAGGTCGTTGGTTCAAATCCAACCCCCGCAACCAGTTATAGCGCCGTCAACGCAATGCGTTGGCGGCGTTTTGTTTTTTTTGGGTTTCTGACCTGCACCTTAAAATTACCGCATATTCGAACAGGGGCCGTTAACTTGTAGCGGCTGAAAAAGCCTTGCGCAGATGCGCCTGGCAGGCTTGCGGGCTGAACTGGCTGGCGACTGCTTTCGCCTGATGGCCGAGGCGCAGCCGCAGATCAGGGTCGGCGCGCAATTGGCGCAGCCAATGCGCAGCTTCCGCAATATCCGGTTCCGCCCAGTTTTGATCCGGGTAATGATAATTGCCCTGCGGATCACAGGCCGGAACCAGACGGTAAGAAACCGGGCAGGCATTTTGCGCAGTCAAAAAAGCCGCCGTCGCCGACCAGTTGGTGGCGATGACAGGCTTACCCATCAGCATTGCCTCGGCAGCCAGCAGGCCAAACCCTTCCGCGCGATGTAACGACAAAACCGTATCGGCCGCCGCCAGCATGGAAAACACTTGGCTGCGTGTCATGGTTTGCGTTACGATTTTTATGTTTCTGGAATTTGCCGTGGCGCCGCGCAGGCGCCGCGCGCCTTCGGGCCAGGCGTCCTGGTTCTGCATTTTGATGATCAGGCAGGCTTTTGGATCATCGCCAAAGGCACGGCGAAAGGCCGCTACCGCCGCCAGCGGATTTTTCCGCTCAAACCCCGACGCCATATTAAACTGCGTAACCGCAAGAAAACCGTTATCGGCCATCGCCCGCCACGGCGTTGCATCAATGCCATCGGGTAACGGTATCGCATGGGGCATGACGCGCACCATACCCTGAAAATTCTGCTGCACGGCGTTGGCGATAAACTGGCTTGGCGCCCACACTTCATGCACATGCGCGCATCCGATAGCCCAGTCAGATGGCAGCCTTGGCAATTCCCAATGCCAGACACCGATAATATGCTTGCCCCCGGTCAATGCCGGTCCAAGACAGCGCAGCGCATAAGGCACAAACGGCCCGCTAACATGCAGGATCAATGTTCCCGGGCCCGCAATCGCGGGTGGAAAGGGCGAAGGCGGCAGTTCCATACTGCCCAGCAGCGTATGGCTCAGATCCGCAACATGGCATGCAATCCCCGCATCATGCAGGGCGGCAAGATTCAGCCGCGCGGATTCGCCCAATCCGCTTGCCGACCGGAATACGCCCGCCACCGTGACCGGCGGGCGCGCCGCACCAGGATCGGCCAGGGGCCGAAGACCAAAACTGCTGGCCCGCACAAACAGCCAGCGGCGCGGGCGGCGCGGCAGCAATTGCCAGATTTTGCGAATAAAATAATTTATATCAGTCATTTTCCGCCGCTAAAACCGTATCCCGTATAATGTGCATATAAAACAGTCAGAAACACAGTAGCCGGATTATACGCGCAATGAAGATATTTGGAATTGTTGGCTGGAAGAATAGCGGCAAGACCACGCTGGTGGCGGCGCTGGTGCGGGAATTCAGCGCGCGGGGCCTGTCTATTTCGACGGTGAAGCACGCCCATCACGCTTTTGATCTGGACCGGCCGGGCAAGGATTCCTATTTGCATCGCGATGCGGGCGCGAGCGAAGTGCTGATCGCCTCGCATGACCGCTGGGCGCTGCTGCATGAATTGCGCGGCGCGGCGGAACCGCCGCTGTCTGAATTGCTGCGCCATATGTCGCCGGTTGATCTGGTGCTGGTGGAAGGCTTCAAGCATGGCGGGCACCCCAAACTGGAAGTGCGCCGCCGGGATTCCGCTGGCGGCCCGCTGTCGGAAAGCGATCCGCATATTGTGGCGATCGCCACGGACGATGCGATAAGTGCGGAACAACAACCGGTTTTTGCGCTGGATGATATTACGGGGATTGCGGATTTTATTCTCCAGGCATGAGATGGCGCAGCGGCTGGCGGTGCAGATGCATGGTGTGGATCACGCCCGGGCGCCCCGGCGGGGCATGGAATATGACCCGGCGTCCCGCAGTTCAGCGGAACTATAATAATATTACGGTAAGTTTCAGTTCATTTTTATGAGGAATTCATTATGCAACTGTCACCCTTAGGCAACAAAGCCTTACAATATCGGTGAAATTCCTGGTCTGCTCTCGCTCCAACTTGACTTGTTAAGCAGCTGAACCTTAGTGTCTGCGCAGGAATTTCGGATTAACACTGGGAGATTATGAATATGGCTCGTTTATCTATCGCGCTGCCCGCCTTGGCTGGTCTTGCACTTAGCGTCAGCAGCATGGCCCTGGCACAGGACGCTTCCGGGGGTTCATGGGCAGGGGCTTATGGCGGCCTGCATATTGGCTATGGCGCATCCTCTGACGATGATGTGGACACCACCGGCCAGGCCGCAGTCAATGTGACCAATGTTACGGGCGGCGCACGTCCTGCCAAAGTGTCGCTCGATTCGGACGGTTTCGTGGGCGGCGTGGCGCTGGGTTATAACTGGCAGTCAGGAACTTTGGTCTATGGTCTCGAAGCAGATCTGGACTATACCGATCTGGAAGAAACCCGCACGGTGAATACCGCAACCCTGCCGACCGCTGCGGTGGCGGGACGTCTCAACAACACTTTCACGCAAAGCCTGGATTATCTTGGCACGCTGCGGGCCCGTGTGGGTTACGCCTTTAACGGCGGCGCGACACTGGGCTATGTGACCGGTGGTCTGGCCTATGGCAATGTTGACAATAGCGTGGATATGCGCGGCGTCACCAACCTGCCGCAGTTCGCGGGCTCGGATGACAATACGGAATATGGTTTTGCGCTCGGCGGCGGCTTTGAGCATGCCGTGCAGGGCCCCTGGCGTCTGACGGCCAGCTACCTGTATTATGATCTGGGTAGCGAAACCACCAATGTCGCCGTTATCCCGACGGCTGTTCCGCTTGGCGGCGGCACCGGCTACAATTCGGAATTTGACACCAGCGGCCATCTGATGCGCGTAGGTTTTGGCTACAAATTCTAATCGGTATCACAAATTGTCAAAAAGCCCCCCGGCTGTAATGCCGGGGGTCTGGTGACGGGCGGCGGGGTTTTAATTTCCTGCCCAACCCCATCACCCGGGAAATATAAAAGCCGCTGCCCCTTAACGGGCGGCGGCTTTTTCGTGCGTTGGACCTACCAGAATCTTGCAATCTGGCAGGATCTGCTTGTGGCGGGGGCGGCTTCTGTCTGGATCGGCCTACCGTGCCGTCCAGCCGCCATCGAGGGGCAGGGATGCGCCGGTGATCGAGGCGCCCATATCCGAGCAGAGAAATACCGTCAGCGCGGCCACCTCCTCGACGGTTGCGAATTTTTTGTTGGGTTGCGGGGCCAGCATGACTTTCTCTATGACGTCCTTTTCGGACATGCCATGCGCGCGCGCCTGATCCGGGATCTGCTTTTCCACCAGCGGCGTCCACACATAGCCGGGACAGATTGCGTTGGCGGTCACACCATGTTCGGCGCATTCCAGTGCGGTGACCTTGGTCAGGCCAAGCAAGCCATGCTTGGCGGCCACATAGGCGGATTTAAAGGGCGACGCGACCAGCCCATGCGCGGAAGCGATATTGACGATGCGGCCCCAGCCCCGGTCCATCATGGGCGCGAGGACCGCACGGGTAGTGTGAAACGCGGAACTCAGATTAATGGCGATAAGCTGATCCCATTTTTCCGGCGGAAATCCGCTGATCGGCGATACATGCTGAACGCCTGCATTATTGATCAGAATATCGATGGGCCCAAGTTCCGCCACGGCGCTGGCCATCATGGCCGCAATTGACTGGGGATCGGCCATGTCGGCGGACAGCGCCGCACACTTCACCCCGTGCGCCTTACTGATTTCATCCGTTAACGGAGTTATTTCCTGTTTTGCGCGGCTGCCATTGACGCCAACTGCGCAGCCCTGCGCCGCCAGCGCCCTGGCGATGGCCAGCCCGATACCGCTTGTCGCGCCGGTAACCAGCGCCACCTTGTTTTGCAGCACCATGCCTATTGCGCCGCCTTGCCCGATCCGGCTCTGGCGGCTTCTTCTTCTGCTTCGCGGCGTAATTCGCGTTTCAGGGTTTTGCCGCTGGCGTTGCGCGGGATTACATCGATGAAGCGGACACTGGCGGGCTGCTTGAATTTGGCCAGCCTAGTGCTGCAATGTTTCAGAATGTCCGCTTCGGTGATGTTGGAACCGGGCGCGCGCACCACGCAGGCCTGTCCCGTTTCGCCCCATTTTTCATGCGGCACGCCGATCACGCCGACATCGGCCACGCCCTTGATCTGGAAAATCACGGCTTCCACTTCGGCCGGATAGACATTCTCGCCGCCGGAAATATACATGTCCTTCCAGCGGTCCACGATAAAGACATAACCGTCCTTGTCGTAATGCGCGGCGTCGCCGGTTTTGAACCAGCCGTCATGGAAAGAGGACGCCGTGGCGTCCGGCCGGTTCCAGTAGCCGGGCGTCACCATCGGCCCCCGGCACCAGATCTCGCCCACGACATTGGGTTCGGTGATGTCGTTATTGTTTTCATCGACGATGCGCATTTCGAGATGCAGGCCCGGCAACCCGGCAGAGCCGACCTTCTCCTTGGTCATATGGCTGTCCAGCACAGTGATGATCGGGCTGGTTTCGGTCAAGCCATAAACCTGTTGCAGCGCCAGGCCCTTCGCGGCCCAGGTTTCGAGTAATGTTTTCGCCGCAGGCGCGGCGCCAATACCCGATGAGATGATGCCGGAGAAATCCGCATCGGCAAATTCTTCATGCTGGCTCATGAACAGATACATGGATGGCACGCCAAGGAAGTGCGTAAAACCATGGCCGCTGTCTTTCTTCAGCAGGCGCAGAATTTTTCCGGGATCAAATTCCCGCGCCACAGCCACCGTGCCGCCGGCATGAAAAACCACATTGGCGACACAGTTCAATCCGCCGGTATGAAACAGCGGCATAACCGCAAGATGTTTGCTGTCCATGCCAACACGGGCCGGCGGCCCCAGATTAACGGTGTTCCAGAAGGTCATGCCATGGGTGATCATCGCACCCTTGGGCAGGCCGGTGGTGCCGGACGTGTACATGATCGTCGAAACATCGTCATGCGTCAGATCGCTGGCCCGCGCCGTCAGCTTGCCTGCATTGGCCAGGACGGACTCATATTCACTGGGGCTGCCGTCGAATTTATTTTCAATCAGATGCGGAATTTTGCACAATTTCTGCAAGGTCGCGCCGGTTTCGGCAAAGTCCGGACCCGGAATAAGCACTTTTGGCGCAGCGTCGCCGACGATGAATTCCAGCTCGCTGACCGTCAGCCGCCAGTTCAGCGGCACCCAGATCAACCCCGCCTTGGCGCAGGCGAATTGCATTTCGAACATGTCCGAGCTGTTTTGCGCCAGCACGGCCACCCGGTCGCCTTTGACCAGCCCAAGATTGCCGGTCAGATGCGCTGCCAGCCGCTCGCACCGGTCATTGAATTGGCTGTAGGTAAATTCGCGCTTCGAGTGCAGATCAATCAAAGCGATTTTATCGCCCAGGCGTTTGGTGTGATACATCAGCCAGTCGTAAGCCCGAATTGACATTTGTTGCCTCCCTGTGCGCTTTTAATTTTGCCGGAGTAAAGCAAATTCAGGGCTGTTTCTCAAGCAGAGTATCGCCGTGTCACGGTGTATCCGTCTTGCCGGTAATTGCCCTGCTGAGCAATATGACAGGAAGAATGCCCGCAGCGACAATGCTCAGGCCTGCCAGCGCGCTGTCTTCCAGACGCCCCAGTGACGCAAAAGTATAGACATGTGTCGCCAGAGTATCGAAATTGAATGGCCGCAGTATAAGGGTCGCCGGCAGCTCCTTCATACAATCCACAAACACCAGCAGCACGGCGGTCAGTATAGGACCGCGCAGCAGCGGCAGATGCACCCGCCATAATACGCCGCCCGGCCCCTGGCCCAGACTGCGCGCGGCCATGTCCATGGCGGGCGTAATACGTGTCAAACCGGATTCCAGCGCGCCGAAAGACAGCGCCAGAAACCGCACCACATAGGCAAACAGCAAGGCGCCCACTGTACCGCTCAACAGCAGGCCGGTGGAAATACCAAAATAGGACCGCATGACGCCATCCAGCGCATTATCGAAATTGCCAAATGGAATCATCACGCCAAGCGCCAGTACTGCGCCCGGAATGACATATCCGACCGAGGCGATGCGGGTCAGAATTTTCTGCCCCCGCCCCGCGCCCAGGCGTCCGCCATAGGCGAGGAACATGCCAACGCAAACTGCAAGAATCGCAGCCATCGCGGCCAGAAAAAAACTGTTCAGCGCATATTCAAAAAATGCGGCGTTCAGCGATAGCGTCAGCCGCGATAACGCCATCTGCACCAATATGCCGGCTGGAATCAGAAATCCAAAAATCAGCGGCAGCATGCATGCCATGATGGCCGCGCCCTGCTTGAAGGATGTCAGCACATATTGCGGGCTTGCGCGCACCGGTCCTGACGTGCTGTGAAAGCGCCGGTCGCGCCGCGCCAGCCGCTCCAAACTAATCAGCAATAGCACAAAGCCCAGCAATGCCAGCGCGATCTGCGCGGCCCCGCCGGCATTTCCCATGCCCATCCAGATATCATAAACGCCTGCAGTAAGGGTGCGGACGGCAAAATAATCCACAGTGCCAAAATCCCCCAATGCTTCCATCAGGGCCAGAATCACGCCCACCACAATGGCTGGGCGCGCCAGCGGCAGGGCCACACGGAAAAACACCGCCCACGGACCCAGGCCGAGGGTGCGGCTGACTTCCAGCACGCGCGCGGATTGCTGCAGAAATGCCGCGCGCGCGCTCAGATACACATAGGGGTAAAGCGTCAGCGACAGCACAAAAATCGCGCCATAGAGCGAACGGATTTCCGGAAACCAGTAATCGGATGGCCGCGTCCACCCCATCAGCGCGCGCAGGCCCGTCTGCACCGGCCCGGCAAATTCAAAAAAATCCACATAGGTATAAGCCGTCAGATAGGCCGGCATGGCGATGGGCGCCAGCAGCGCCCATTCGAACAGGCGGCGGGTACGGAAACGGCACAGGCTGACCAGCCATGCCGTGCCCACGCCGAGCGCCGCCGTGCCCAGTCCAACGCCCGCCAGCAGCAGAATTGTGGTTTGCAGCATATGCGGCAGCGCCGTACTGGCCAGATGCGGCCAGATATTGCGTTCGGGATAGAAGGCCAGCCAGGTGATAGAAAATACCGGAAGCGTGACCAGCGCCGCCACAAACAGCGCCCCGCCCCGCCAGGCATCAAAACGCGGCCGCAACGCCCGTGGCGCTTCCAGCGTAAAGTCCGTCATGGCGGTTTCACTGATCGAATCCGGTCTCGTAGACGATTTCAAGCGCGCGCACCCTGTGGCGCGCAATCTCCGCCAGCGGCAGGGAATCCGCCTTGAATTTGCCCCATCCCTGCATCAGCGCCGACCAGGGCACATCCGGCCTGACGGGATATTCATTATTGATTTCCGCATAAAGCTGCTGTGCTTCCTTGCTGGACAGGAATTCCATCAGCTTCAGTGCTGCTTCACGGTTGGGCGCATGTTTGGCCATGGCCATGCCGGAAATATTGATATGTGTGCCGCTGTCATTCTGGTTTGGGAAAAGGATATTGACGGCTTCCGCAGCCGCGCGTTGCGCCGGATCGGCCAGCATCACGGCAAGATAATAGCTGTTACCCAGGGCGATATCGCATTCTCCCTGCGCCACCGCCCGGATCTGGGCGCGGTCATCGCCCTGGGGTTTGCGGGCCAGATTGGCGCGCAGCCCTTTCAGCCATTGCGTCGCTTTGGCCTCGCCATGATGGGCGATCTGCGCCGCAAGCAGGGCGACATTATAATCGCTGGCACCGCTGCGGCTACAGATGCGGCCTTTCCACTGCGGCTCGGCCAGTGCTTCATAGGTCGTGACCTCGGAAATTTTAACGCGCTCTTTGGATGCATATATCAGCCGGGCACGCTGGGTCAGGGCGGCCCAGTGATTATCCGGATCGCGCAATGCCGCTGGAATCGCCGCTTTCAAAACCGGCGAATCAACCGGCTGGGTCACACCGGCCTTGACCACTTCATCGAGCCGGGCAATGTCGGACGCCAGAATGACATCGGCAGGACTATTGACGCCTTCCGCCTTGATGCGTTCGGCCAGGCCTTTTTCTGCGAACAGGGAATTGACTACAATGCCGGTGGCCGCCGTGAATTTATCAAACAAAGGCTGCATCAGGGCCGGTTGCCGGTAGGAATAGACATTGACCTCGTCCGCCAGCGCCCCATTGCCGGGCGCCATAGCCGCAATCAGACCCGAAAAACACAAATAAAAACCTGGCTTCAACGCGCTGGCAATCACAGCCCTGGCCTCAGGCCATCCCGGCTTAATCATAATAGCTCCGTTATCTGCGAATGAGTTGCAATTGCGACAACGTTGACGCAACCGGTTTTACCTGTCAAGCGCTAACACACAGTCAGAATGTGTCATGATAAAGTCCATATCCATGACCAAAATCAACAATCAGCGTTACTAACCCGCGCATGCTGAAAAGTCCGGAAGTTTGACTCTATTGCCTTGCCCTTTGCCCGCTGGCACATGAGAATTAAACACGCTATAAAAGGACATATTACATTATGGATACACAGGATGAATATTCAGTCAGAAGTTAAGGGAAATATCTCTGTGCTGAAGCCGATCGGCCGGATTGACCAGAACAGCGCCGCTTCCTTTCAGGAAAGTTTGCTGGCAACACTTGGCGCCGGAAAGGACTGTGCGGTGGCCCTTGACATGTCTGCGGTTGATTTTCTGTCCAGTATCGGCTTACGCGCACTGATGGTCGCGCATAAGCACTGTCAGGCGAGTGGCGCCAAACTGGTGCTGTTTTCACTCACGCCGATTGTGCGCGAGGTGTTTTCCATCAGCCGGTTTGATCAAGTGCTACGCTGTTTTGATGCGCGCGAACCAGCTCTTGCCAGTCTCTCTGCATAGGGGCTGCTGATGCGTGTCAAAATATGGGGCTGTCGCGGGTCGCTGCCGGTGGCGATGTCTACAAACAGGGTGCGCGCTAAATTACAGGTGGCGTTGAAGGCGGCTGCGGGCCGGACTTTTGATTCAGAGGCGGCGCTGGAAAAATTTATTTCCGACGAACTGCCCTGGCCTGCCAGCCATAGTTTTGGCGGCAATACGTCCTGTGTGCAAATCAGCAGCGGCAGTCCGGAATATGTTATCTGCGACATGGGCAGCGGGCTGCGCGAATTTGGTGTGTCAATGATGATGGCGCATGGCCCGGCCAGGCCGCAGATCTATAATTTCTTTATGTCGCATTTGCACTGGGACCATATTATGGGCTTCCCGTTTTTTCCGCCGGCCTATATTCCCGGCAATAAAATCCGCATTCACAGCTGCCATCCGGATCCGCGCGCGGCGTTTTTACGCCAGCAGTCCGCGCCCTGTTTCCCGGTGCATCTGGACCAGTTGAGCGCTGACATTGAATTTGTGGCGATGCGGCCGGGCGAGGCGATTAGCGTTGCTGGAACCAGGGTGCATGCGCTGCTGCAAAATCATGAGGGCGACAGTTACGGCTACCGTTTTGAAAAAGACGAAAATTCGATTGTCTACACCACCGATTCAGAACATAAGCCGGAGGATGTTGCGGGTGCGGCCCGCTTTGTGGAATTTTTCCGTAATGCCGGGCTGGTGATTTTTGACGCGCAATATTCGCTGGCCGATATGGTATCTCTGAAAGAAGACTGGGGTCACTCCTCAAATATTTCCGCGGTTGAGCTTTGCCATCAGGCGCATGTGAAACGCCTGCTGCTATTTCATCATGAACCGGCCTATGATGACACGATGCTGTATCAGATCTGGCAGGAAACCATCCGCTATGAAGAGCTGATGCGCGATGGCGGCGCGCCGCCGCTGGAAGTCAGCACCGCCTATGATGGACTGGAGATAGATCTCTGAGCCTTGCCCCATTTTTGCAGATATTGCTTCATCTGCGCAGGCAGGGGCGGTATTTTGGTTTCGCTCTGTCGGCGCTTCTGGCCGCAGCCAGCTATCTGGCGGCGCCGGTGGATACCGGGCCGATTTCCAGTGTGCGGCATTTTCTGTTCGACGCCTATCAGCAGATGGCGCCGCGCGCCCGAATCTCGGCGCCGGTTACCATTGTTGCGATTGATGAAGCAAGCCTTGCCGCGCTTGGCCAGTGGCCCTGGCCGCGCGATAAAATTGCTGATCTGATGCGCGCGATCAACAGCCACGGCCCGGCGGCCATCGGTGTTGATATTCTTTTTGTGGAACCGGACCGTCTGTCACCGGACAAAATTGGTGATGGCGCAAAGGATGCTCCGCCTGCGGTGCGCGATTGGCTGGCGCAGCGGCCCTCCAATGACACGCTGCTGGCCGGGGCGCTTGCCGGCATGCCGGTTGTGCTGGGCATTGCGGGCCTGGAAACACCCACACAGGCGGGACCGCTGGCCCCTGTCATGCAGGAAGGCGCTGTGGCCATTCATCGCCTGCGTCCCTATGCGGGCGTGCTGCGCAGCCTGCCGGAAATTGATGCCGCGGCAGCAGGGCATGGCCTGTTAAGTGCGGATCCCGATCCGGATGGGATCGTTCGCCGAATGCCGCTGGCTGCGCGTCTGGGTGATGCCATACTGCCGTCGCTGGAACTGGAAATGCTGCGCCTTGCGGTGGGCGCGAACTGGATCACTCTGAACGGCGGCGCATCTGGTGCGCAAAGCGTCTCGGTTGGCGCGCTTGCCATTCCGGTTCAATCCAATGGCATGATGTGGCTGCATTACGGGCGCCATGATCCGGCGCGGTTTGTTTCTGCATCCGCCGTGCTGGATGGCAGCGCCGATCCTGAAATGCTGGCCAGCAAGCTGGTGCTGGTGGGGGTTACGGGGCTGGGTCTGGTCGATCAACCGGCGACGCCTTTGGTTTCACGCATGGCGGGCGTGGAAATCCGTGCCCAGATTCTGGAAAGTATTTTTGACGGCACGCTGTTGCGGCGGCCCGGCTGGATGCGTTGGACCGAAGCCGGACTGACATTTTTGTTTTGCGGATTTCTGAGCCTGACAATTCCAATTGTTCGCCCCCGCTGGACGCCGGTGATATGGCTGTCGGGTGGCAGCGTGCTGGCGCTGGCGGGATTTGGCGCTTTCGTCCAGAAGGGCTGGCTGATTGATATCGCGCTGCCGGCGCTTTCCGGCAGCGCGTTGTTTCTGCTGCTGCTGGCGGCGGCTCTTGCCGAGGCCGATCAGCAGCGCCGCCTTTACAAACGCGATCTGGAAGTGCAGCGCGAACGCGAGGCGAAATTCGCGGGCGAGCTGGAAGCCGCGCGGCGCATTCAGATGGGCATTCTGCCTGACGCGCGGTTGATCCGCGACCCGCACGGGCGCATAGATATCGCCGCTTTTCTGGAACCGGCGCGCGAAGTGGGCGGCGATCTGTATGATTTGTTTCTGATCGACGAGGGGCGGCGGCTGTTTTTCATGATCGGCGATGTGGCGGGCAAGGGCATTCCCGCCAGCCTGTTTATGGCGCTTGGCAAATCGCTGTACAAAAGCGCTGTGCTGCGCGACAGCCGCGATATTGCCGCAGTCATGACCGTGGCCAACGCCGAAATTTCCCGCGACAATTCCGAACAGATGTTCATCACCGCCTTTGCCGGCATTCTGGATCTGGAAAGCGGTCGGCTCAGCGCCTGCACTGCGGGACATGAAGCGCCCTTGATCAAAGCGCCCGGCGCATTGACCACAACCTGGCATGGCGCGGGCGGCCCACCCCTGTGTGTGCTGGATGATTTCGATTTTCCCGGCGATGCGCTGCAACTGACACCCGGTACCGCCGTCATTCTGATAACCGACGGCGTCAGCGAAGCGATGGACCCCGATGGGCGGCTGTACGGTCATGGACGCCTGATCGCGCTGCTCGACGCCCTGCCCGATGGCCTGACCGCCCCCGCCATTGTCGAGGCCATCCATGCGGATGTTAAAACCCATGCCCGCGGCGCAGAACCCTCCGACGACATCACCCTGATGGTGCTGGTCTGGCACGGGGCAGCGCAGGCCGGATAGAGCCAGCAGGGCAGCCATTTCTGCTATATTGGGCGTATTGACGGGCCATTCGGCTTTATTTACTGTCTACCTATAAACCATAAAAATACACGGTTGGGTAACTTGCAAATTAACGGCACGGTGGGCTTTTCCTGAGTCAATCGGCCAATTAACTATGGAGATTATTATGCATAATTTAACCAGACTAGCCATGGGGCTAGCGTCCCTGGCTGTAGTAGCGGGAGCCGGGCCGGCGCATGCGGCGGCGATCAAGTTCACGGCGATTTCAACCGCTTTCCCGAGCCCCATCGGCATTGACCATTACGAACCCACGAATGAGGTTGTAATGTCGGTAAATTACCCTAGCGGTTTACCGCATAACTTCCGCAAAGTAGCGGCGGATGGAACGCAGGCAGTGTTTGCGCCCTCGGTTTCCGGCTTTACTGACGAGGTCAAGATTGCGACGGTCCGGTCCGGCAATGTTGGCGGCTTTACGACCGGCGATTTGTTTGTCGGCAATGGCGTGGATGGGGAGATCGCCCGTGTCACCGCAGGCGGCGCAACGGTCATCAATCCGTTTGTTTCTTTCGCGGGTTCTGGAAATGGCCTGATGCGCGGATCGCTGCATGTTGACCGCACAGGCGCCTGGGGCGGCGATCTGCTGGCGGTGACGACGGCCGGGGAATTATGGCGCGTCACTTCGGCTGGCGTATCGACAAAAATTGCCGACGTGGGTGTACATCTAGAAGGGTTGAGCACCGTTCCTCTGGACTCCACCAAATACGGGCCGCTGGCCGGCAAGGCGATCGCTGGCGCGGAGGGTTCGGGCCTGCTCTATGCCTTTGATACCGCTGGAGGCTTCGTCACCTATGACGTAGATGTGAATATCGAAGATATCGACATGATCAACGCTAACGAAAATTTCTACGGCGTTAATTTCGGGACCAGCAAGCTTCTTGGGGCTGAAGCCGCGCAGTTTGCACCTTATGTCGGGGACATTCTCCTCACCCAGGAATTTGGCGGGGCGAGCGGTCTTTTCCGGTTATACTGGAACGGCAGCGCATTGGTGAGTGAAGCCTTCACAGTCGGCGCAGGCTCGGCTCCCGTGGGGCAGTGGGAACATGTGACCTTTTCGCCTGCGGGAATAGTTGAGATTCCCCCAGTCGTCACCGGCGTCCCCGAACCCATGACCCTTAGCCTGCTTGGCGCGGGTCTGTTTGGCATCGGCGCGCTGCGCCGCCGCCGGGCATAAGCGATTACCCTCTCCGTTAACCAATGGCGGCTTTCGGGCCGCCGTTTTGGTTTGTGTCAGCCGGATTTCACCCGATACCAGCAGCTATGGTCAGTCTGACCGGAATATGCTTTAAGCTTGGTGCTGTTTCCATTTCCCCCAATCATAAGGATTTCCATATGCGCCCTTCCGGTCGTGCCCCAGACGCTATGCGCAAAGTCAGTTTCGAGGCCGGTTATTCGCGCCAGGCGGAGGGATCGTGCTTTGTGCGTTTTGGCGATACCCATGTGCTGTGCACAGCGACACTGGAGCAAAGCGTGCCGCCGTTTCTGCGTGGCGGCGGGCGCGGCTGGGTGACGGCGGAATATGGCATGCTGCCGCGTTCCACCAATGAACGCATGCGGCGCGAGGCGGCGGCGGGCAAACAGGGCGGCCGCACCCAGGAAATTCAGCGCCTGATCGGGCGCGCGCTGCGCGGTATCGTGCAGTTCGAAGGCATGGGCGAGCGTCAGATCGTGGTGGATTGCGATGTCATCCAGGCCGATGGCGGCACCCGCACCGCCGCCATCACCGGCGGCTATGTGGCGCTGGCGCAATGTTTCAAATGGATGCAGAAAACCGGCATGATCAAGAGCATACCCATGCTGGATTCGGTGGCTGCGGTTTCCTGCGGCATCTATAAAGGCGTGGCGTTACTGGATCTGGATTATCCCGAAGACAGCGAGGCCGAAGTGGACGCAAATTTTGTTATCACCGGCACCGGCGGTATTATCGAAATTCAGGGCACGGCCGAACAAAAGCCGTTTTCCGAAAAAGATTTCAGCGCGCTGCTGGCGCTGGCGCAAAAAGGCATTGCGGATTTGACGGCCATGCAACAGGCCGCCGTCGCGGCGCTGTAGTATGCACCGCTCCGCCAGTAATGAAAAGCAGCTGGTGCTGGCCAGCCACAATACGGGCAAGCTGCGGGAAATTGCCGCACTGTTGCGTCCGTTTCATATCGGCGTGGTGAGTGCGGCAGAACTGGGCCTGCCGGAACCGGAAGAAACCGGCGCAAGCTTTGCTGAAAATGCGGAACTCAAAGCCCGCGCCGCCGCATTGGCCAGCGGTCTGGTGGCGCTGAGCGATGACAGCGGACTATGTGTTGCAGGCTTGCAGGGCGCGCCGGGAATTTATTCCGCGCGCTGGGCCGGACCGGACAAGGATTTCGGGCTTGCCATGCAGCGCGTGGAAGAAGAACTCAGCCGCACCGGGGGCGCGGACCGGCGCGCTCACTTTGTCTGCGCCCTTTCGCTATGCTGGCCCGACGGGCATTGCGAAACTTTTCAAGGCGAAGTGCATGGGCAATTGGTATTTCCGCCGCGCGGCGCACGGGGCTTTGGCTATGATCCGATTTTCATGGCGGATGGATATGCTATTACCTTCGGCGAAATGGACCCGGACGCCAAACACGCCATCAGCCACCGCGCAATTGCCTTCAAGCAGATGATCGATGCCTGTTTCACACCCTGAACACGGTGATCCCGGCTTTGCGGTCTATGTACACTGGCCGTTCTGTCTGTCCAAATGCCCCTATTGCGATTTCAACAGCCATGTGCGGGACAATGTGGATCAGGCGCGCTGGCGCGCCGCATTGCTGGCTGAAATTGACGCCACCGCCGCCGAAACCGGAAAGCGGCGTGTACAGAGTATATTTTTTGGCGGCGGCACGCCTTCCTTGATGCCGCCCGAAACGGTTGGCGCCGTCATTGATCGGATCGCCGCGCGCTGGCTGCTGGATGCGGACGCCGAAATCACGCTGGAAGCCAACCCTACCAGTGTCGAAGCCGCCAAACTCGCGGGTTTTGCGGCGGCGGGCGTCAACCGTGTTTCGCTGGGCGTGCAGGCATTGGATGACCGCGATCTGAAATTTTTGGGGCGCGGGCACAGCGCGGACGAAGCCTGCAAAGCCGTCGATCTGGCGCGCGGTTTTTTCGCGCGGCTATCGTTCGATCTGATCTATGCCCGCCCCGGCCAGACCACTGCGCAATGGGAGGCGGAATTGCGCGCCGCCATCGCGATGGCGGCGGATCATCTGTCGCTGTACCAGCTTACCATTGAACCAGGAACCGGCTTTGAGGGCGCTGTGAAGCGCGGCCAGTTTACGCCGATGCAGGGCGATCTGGCGGCCGATCTCTATGAACTGACCCAGGAAATTTGCGGCGCGCATGGCCTGCCGGCCTATGAAATTTCCAATCACGCCAGACCCGGCGCCGGGTCGCGGCATAATCTTATTTATTGGCGCTATGGCGAATATGCGGGCATTGGCCCCGGCGCGCATGGCCGCCTGCATCAAAACGGCGCGGTCTATGCCACGGCCAATTTCCGCAAGCCGGAGCGCTGGCTCGAAGATGGCCGCGAAACCTTTCAGGCGCTGTCCGGCCGTGATCAGTCTGTCGAAATGCTGATGATGGGGTTGCGCCTGAGCGAGGGCGTCAGCATGCCGCGTTTTGCGGCGCTGGCGGGTGCGCCGCTTGCCCCGGAAAATCTGACAGAACTTGTGGCGCAGGATTTATTGCAACAGGCGGGGGAGCGCATCATGGCCACGGCCAAAGGCAGGTTACTGCTTGATGGCGTACTGGCCAAACTGCTGTGTTAATTCAGTAACCGCCTATTGCTTTTCGAATTTCAGCGCCGCGCCATTCATGCAGAAGCGCAGGCCCGTGGGCTTGGGCCCATCTTCGAATACATGGCCCAGATGCGCATCACAGGTGGCGCAGATCACTTCGGTGCGCCGCGAAAACAGGCCGCGGTCTTCACGAAAGCCAACCGCATCCTTGTCTACGGGCGCGAAGAAACTGGGCCAGCCGGTGCCTGAATCATATTTGGTATCCGATGGAAACAAAGGCGTGCCGCAGCAGACGCAACGGTAAAGGCCCTGCTCCTTATTATCATGGCCATTATCGCTGAATGCGCGTTCGGTACCGGCCTTGCGGGTGACATTATATTGCAGCGGGCTTAGCTGCTGTTTCCACTCTGCATCGGTCTTTACCACTTTAGGTTTATTTTCCTGTCCGCCATCCGCCATGTCCTAGCCTTCCTTCTAAATGTCCGCTTGTTTCAGTATAAAGGAACCAGCATCAAAATTTCAAGGAAACGCCATCCTTAAATAGCCCTAACGCCGTAACCCCTTGGCCAGTGAAGAAGGCACATTCGGACTATTCGGGTTAACCAGAACTTCCCGGGTCATTGGACGCACGATCAGGTCCATGTCCTCCATAGGGATCGCCCCCAGCAACACTTCGTCACCCAGCACCATTGCGCCAACATAACAACTCCGGTTCACAAAATGCACTTCAACAGGTCCAACATAGGACACAAGTCTTTTTGATCCGTCTGCAAGGGTAACCTCGCGCTTCTCCAGCTCTCTCAGGTCTAACTGAATGGCGACATGTTCCGGGATGCATAAATGCATTGCCCCTGTATCGGCCAGCGCAGGCGCCTCAATGGGCGCCAGGTCACGCCGGATCGGACTGGCCAGCGTAAGGGTCGTACGCGCAATGCCCATTTGGAAAACTCAGCCTTCCTTATTCGAACGGTATGGCCGCTACTATATCGGTAGAGGGCTTAATATATCAAGGAAACGCCATCATGATGACTTCGGCGATGCAGGCCGGGCGTTCCTGGCCTTCGATTTCCAGCACCATTTCATAGTTCATAGTGGCCCCTTTGCCCTTCAGCTCCACCGATATCACCTTCAGCCGCCCCCGTACCCTTGAACCGGTCGGCACCATATTGGTAAATCGCACCTTGTTGGCGCCATAGTTAATCATCTGGCTGATACCGGTGATTTCCAGCAATTCGAACATGAATTTGGGGATCAGCGACAGCGTAAAATAACCATGCACGATGGTGCCGCCGGTGGCCATTTCGCGTTTGGCGCGTTCCACATCCACATGGATCCATTGATGATCTCCCGTGGCGTCGGCGAACTGATTGACCTTGGCCTGATCGAGTGTGACCCAATCCGAAACGCCAATTTCCTTGCCGGTCAGACTGGACAAATCTGCGTATGCGACACTTAGCATTGTATTCTCCTTAACGCTTGAACGCTTATTTGAAGGCGGGCAGAACCTTTTCGCCAAACAGCTTCAGGGATTTCATGACAAGGTCGTGCGGCTCGCCACCCTGCGCCACTTCAAAAATCAGATAATTGGTTCCGTAATATTCCTGCGCCCATTTGATCTGATCAATGCAAAAGGCCGGGTCGCCGATCATGAACTGACGCGCGGGGTTGCCGCCGTCTTTTGGGGCGGCGGTGAATGCGCGTGATATGCCCTTGCCATGTTTTTCAAAATCTTTTGAATCATGCGATGCGCGCTGATCAAGCCCGCCGAAAAATTTGAAATAATTCATGGCGTACTGCAGGCCTTCGCGCATCGCCTGCTCCTGGGTGGGGGCGCAGTACATCTGATAGACGCCGGAAATCTCACGCTCTTCCGGCTTGAAGCCGTTCTCGCGCAGAGTCTGGCGGTACACATCTATTACATCTTTAACCCTGGATTGCTGCGGCACAAAAAACGCCGTAGACAGATGAAATCCATGCTTGCCCGCCCATGCGGCGCTTTCCGGCGTGACCACGGCCGATGCATAAATCGGCGGATAGGGTTTCTGCAACGGCTTAGGAAAGAAGCTGTAATCTTTCAGCTTCCAGAATTTTCCGTCATAGGAAAACGGGCCGTCCGCTGTCCATGCCTTTACAATAATCTCGGCGCCTTCATGATAGCGGGCAAAATTTTCATCCTCATTAATGCCCATAACTTCGTGCGAATATTTCAGGAAGCCGCGCCCGATGCCATATTCCAGCCGCCCGCCGCTGAGCACGTCGAGCATCGCATATTCTTCGGCCAGCCGGATGGGATGATTGAGCGGGATCAGCGACACGCCTGTGCCAAGCCGGATGCGTTTGGTGCGCGCGGCGGCGGCCATCGCAATCACCGGCGGCGAGCCGAAGGAATAACCGGAATAATGATGTTCGCCAAACCACACCGCATCGAATCCCAGCGCCTCTTCCAGCTCCACCTGGGTCAGAATATCCTCATAATATTTCGAGGCCGGCCCATGCGCCTCGGGGTAATAGTCCGTGTTATAGAGAATGCCGAATTTCATGCCCTGCCTCCCCCTTTTATTTTAATCGTAAGGCAAGCGTAAAAGCCCGGACCGGCAATAGCAAGGCGCATTCCCGCCAGCCCGGCTCAGGCCGCGCGCGCCGCCGCCTTGATCATGTCTGCTGCTTTTTCGGCAATCATGATGACCGGCGCATTGGTATTGCCGGATATCAGATTGGGCATGATCGAGGCGTCGATCACCCGTAAATTCTGCAAGCCATGAATGCGCAGTTGCGCATCCACCACCGCCATCGGATCGCTTCCCATTTTGCAGGTGCCAACCGGATGATAGATCGTATTGCCGCGTTCGCGCGCAAAGGCCAGCAGTTCATCGTCGGTTTGCACATCCGCGCCCGGTTCCAGCTCCGCACCGCGATAAGCATCAAGCGGGCTTGCGTTGAAGATGCGGCGGGCGATCTTCAGGCTTTCCACCATGGTTTCCTGATCCATCCGCGCGGACAGGTAATTGGCGCGGATGGCCGGATAGACAGTGGGAATCGAGGACTTGATGTGGATTGATCCCCGGCTTTCCGGGCGCAGCTGGCATGGTGCGCAGGTCATGCCGGGAAAGGGGTCAAGCTCCAGTTTGCCGGTGGCGATATTCTGCGTCATGCTGGCGGGCAGAATATGATATTGCACATCGGGACTGTCGAGTTCGGGCCGCGTCTTTACAAAGGCGCCAATATGCGCGGCGCTCATCGCCAATATGCCGCGCCGCGACACGGCCCATTTAACAATTTCGCGCAGCAGTGAAAAACCGCGCGTCATTTCATTGACCGTAATCGGCTGCAAAGCGCGATAGGCGCAGCCGACAACATAATGATCCTGAAGATTTTCACCCACGCCGGGCAGGTCTTTCACAACATCAATGCCATGCGTGCGCAGCAGGGCTGCCGGGCCAATACCCGATAATTGCAGCAATTGCGGAGAATTTACCGCGCCGCCGCACAACAGGACTTCGCGTCCCGCCGCGGCGTAGCATTGGCGGCCGCCACGGCTGTACGCCACGCCTGCGGCGCGCCGGCCTTCCATAATTACCCGGAATGCCAGCGCCTCCGTCTCGACAGTCAAATTACGCCGTGTACGGATGGGTTTGAGAAAGGCTTTGGAGGTGCTGACCCGCAACCCGTTGCGCGCCGTCATGTGATAATAGCCAATACCTTCCTGATCCAGCCCGTTAAGATCATCGCGGCGCGGTATGCCGATCTGTTCGCCCGCCGCAATAAAGGCATCGCTGATAGGATGCCGGTCCGGCGCGGCGGAAACCGCAAGCCCGCCCCCTGTGCCATGCAGCGTGCCGGGTTCTGCGTGATCAACTGATTTTCTGAAATAGGGTTCGACATCATCCCATGCCCAGCCCTTATTTCCCAGTTGCGCCCAGCGGTCATAATCCTGCGTCTGCCCGCGAACATAAAGCAGGCCATTAATCGAGGAAGATCCGCCCAGAACCTTGCCGCGGGGCCAGATAATGGCCCGGTTATTCGTGCCCGGTTCCGGTTCGGTTTGATACAGCCAGTTGACCTTCGGGTCTTTCAGCGTACTGGCGAAGCCGGCCGGCAGATGGATCAGGGGATTGCGGTCTTTGGGGCCCGCCTCCAGAAGCAGCACGCTTACCTTCGGGTCTTCGCTCAGCCGGTTGGCCAGCACACATCCTGCCGAACCCGCGCCGACAATCACATAATCAAATTGCGTCATGCAGCATTCCTTCCGGCGGCACTATATAGCGAAACGCCGCTCAGGCACGCTGCACAAATTCCACGACATTGCCGTCAGGGTCACGCACCATGGCGATGGTTACGCCGGGCATCAGTTCCTGCTTGGGAAATTCAAAAAACGCGCCGGCCTTTTCACAGGCTGCGCACACCTCATCAATATTGGCGATCTGGAAAGTGAGATAGCGGAACCCAAGCTGGGCAGAAAGGCCGCCCGGCCCCGCCTCCGGAATCTTTTTAGGGTCGATCAGTTTTACAAAGCTGTTGCCAAACACCAGCCGGTGCAGCCTGCCGAACGGGGTGGGCAGTTCCTCGGTTTTCGCCATGCCGAGTACATCGCAGTAAAATGCAAGGCTCGCAGCGATATCCTTCACAACCAGTCCTATGTCGATGCAGTTTTTGGCCGCTTGCATGCCCATGAATTTGGCCCTTTCAGATTTAAGATGTGCGGCCCGTGCGGCCGTAAACTATTTTCCGGTTCGCTTGCAGGCATTTGAGACTACAGGGCCCCCGCCGGCATATCAAGCTCAGGCTGTAAAGTGTCGAGAGTTCGTGATATGTCCGATTAGTTAGCACGTCAAATGTCCGATTTTAGTGTTTGGCTTATCCATCAACGCGATGGGGGTCAGATGAGGTTAAATCG